>Ga0209780_1001137_pt1 | contig 16852 bp, 11 predicted proteins | sample WorMetexBAHAMAS2_FD_187384 | JGI IMG/M metagenome (GOLD analysis project Ga0209780, IMG submission 187384) | Marine gutless worms symbiont microbial communities from Max Planck institute for Marine Microbiology, Germany - Inanidrilus exumae... | ecosystem: Host-associated > Annelida > Digestive...
AAAAGGCAATGTTAATCACACTAACATTGACATTCAGGCTATGTTAGTGTGGTTAACATTGCCTTTTTATGATTTTTGCGGTTTTCGATCCGTCGCCGTTAACAGTGTGTATAAACTGCAGTTTTTTACATTTATTCAAAATAAATGCCACTGTATAAACAAGCAAGGAGAACAGATTTTAAAAATCTCTCTCTCGTTTGACTTACAATACAATGATTCGGTGACCGAAAAGAGACAATAAACACGACATCGCAGTGTACTGGCGAAATAAGACACGTGACGTGATCACGTGACAATCCCAGCATCCTTTGCCATTGCGTAGAATCGAGTATTTGTGTCATCGAGAAGTGCTGTCGGCGAACCACACTCAGAGACTTGACCAGCATCAAGCAGCACGAGCCTGTAACCAGTAACACGACAGCAAGAAGATGGACTTCGACGCCCCAGCGTCGACGTGGATGCCTTCGCTACATCGACAGACTGCTGTGACCTTCACCTTTGACTTCTACAATCTAATCAGGTCATCAGTAGCAGCTAGTAAATAGTATTTATTTATATTATCGTGGTAACAAGATCTGCCCAAACGAACGTACCGACGAACGCACGCGGCGGACAAAACATAATGTTATCGCAACGTTGTCAGGTGGCAAAGACGTAACAATAAAGTCTAACCGTCTGCAGATTTTTCAGTGTAGTAAAAACGGTAACAAACAATACATAGCACTGTGTAGAGCACTAGAGCCATTAGTTCCCTGACGCTCTTGTTTGGACATTCGTTCGTTCGTTATTGCGGGTAGAGGTTCAGCCTACTCTGGACTTCAGCACGGAGACCTCGTAGTGGTCCAGTGCACTAGGCCAGGGAGAGGAGGGAATTGGTAGGTGTGTGCTGATGTATGCCTGAAGTGCAGGGTAGAGGGTGGATACGTAGTAAGTGAGCAGAAAGTCGGGTATTTGTAGCGCGCCCCCTCTAGACGTGGCCTACCGTCTGGCTTAGCCATGACTGCTGCTGTGTGCTGCACCACCCATTGGCCAGCCACGCCTCTCAGCTTCAGCCACGACGGCGCGGCTAACAACCTTGACGCTGCTACTCAAGGTGTCAACAAGACAACGACGGTCACAGATTATAGAGGACATAGTCAAACCCTCTTTTTCCTGCCCGGGATTATCTCCCATCACACCATGTGCGTAGGAATTATTTGAAATTTGAAATAATTCTTTGGTGGAGTTAGTTGGTTGGAGTTTAAGTCCCCTTTCAGCACAAATATGGCTATATCAGAGACAAAAGGTCAGAGGAAAGGAAAGGGATCGAGAGGCTCATTTAATTTATTATGCCAGCTCCTACAACCGGGTAAGACAAATATCACACCGCGACACAACCTCAAAAACAAGCATGTATCCTTAGCTAAAAATACATAGAACACAAGAACAACACAAACAACTAAAGCCAGGTTTAGTCGCCTCTTACGACATCCGACCAGGAAACGGAGTGGGGCTATTCTGGTAGAATGTAAAGGGATAATAAAGCAAGAAAATAAATAAAGCGAGTAAGAAAGGGAAAAGGTAAAGTAAAACATACTGAAAGATAGAGTAGAAGGTGGGGAAGAGGGTAAGTAAAGAAATAAAGGGTATTGCCGGGGCCCACAACAATAGTGATTAATTGGCTAACGTATGTTCAAAATATTTTGTAGCCATCTGTCGTAGGCACTTTCGACATCGCAGGCCCGGGCATTTGCCTAAGCATTTGCCCATGCCATAATCCAGCTCTGGGCTCTCCAGCTAACCGAGGCAAGTCTACAGAATGACCATTGAACAACTGTTATGTGTAACAGCCACCTGTCACTGTCCAGTACTGTGTGCAGCCGATGTGCAATCGTTAGCACTGTGCAGTCGGCGAACTCGCTGCGGATCGTCGCCTGAATCAGCCGATCCGTTTGCACGTCGACCGCAGCGGTCGCCTCGTCCAGAACAAGCACTGATGTCTTGCGGAGAAGGGCTCGTGCCAGACAGACGAGCTGGCGCTGACCAACGCTGCCACACACGGTGCAGTAACACAAATGCATGCAATCAGATCACCCAACTGATTCCAAACATCTCTATACATAGCAAAATACATTGTCGTACTGAGAGAAATCTGTACACATCTGTGATGCGCGATCCGAGTGTACCTTTTGTGGTAACCAGACTTGACTGTATAAATGGTGAAAACTGGCCAGTTTACAACCAAGTGTAACGGCGACAGAGTCATAGCTCTAAAACGGCAAATATCATTTTGGTAGGACTCCACCTATAACGTTAAGCAAGCCCCTACCAGCGAAGTCATGTCAAAAATCATAACTCACTGCGAATGTGACTGTAGCACGAAATGAGTGACTATTGTAGCAATGCCAGTAGAGCTCAGAGCCATCAACTGCCATATTACTTCGCTGGTAAGGGTGTGCTTAACAGTGATATTTGCCATTTTAGAGCCATGGCTCTGTCGCCCTTACACTTGGTTGTAAACTAGCCAGTTTTTACCATTTATATTTGCTGTTTATTACTAAAATATAATTTCAAATGTCAGTTCAAAAATTTTTTAAATTAAAAAAAACCACATGGGCATTGCAGAGATACGGCGATTTCTGAATTTTAAAATAACGGCCGTCAGCCATCATGGATTTCTAAACACTCAACATTTTAATGGCTAATAGGATTGATAGGGTCAACATGTATCATCATACCAAATTTCGTGACAACATGTTAAATCATTGCTAAGATATAACCATTTAACTGTTATCGAAATGGCGGCCGTCCACCATCTAGCATTTTTAGGAATTAAAATGCACTGCTGTGCTACACTTTGATATCCCAAGTGATGCGTCAACCAGAGTGCTCATTGTGACGTTTTCTTGTTTTCAGAAAATGTCTGGCAATAACTCAGTTTTGTGCACAAGGTGTCTGAAATGGGTGCGTAATCAGTAGTCAACTGTATTCACCAAGTCAATTGTTGTGTGTGTGTGTGCACGCGCACGTGTGAAAGGAAGTTTATGCAAGGTAAACCCACCATTTGTCCTCAAATACTGCACAGCTGGAACAGGTACATTAGCGTTAGATAAGGTTAACAATGCTAAACTGGATACTGGTAGTGTTGCATTGTTAGAAAGAGTGGGTAAGTTCTGACAAGTAGGTGACAAACCGGAAGGAGACAAAGAGAAACAGTCAGACGGATGTGGACTATGATTGTTAGAAGGAAGACAAATATTACCTGAAGTTGACGCCACCTTCGCCACACTCATGCTCCAGTCCATCCGGCAGAGTCTGCACAAATGGTCGGAGGTGAGCAAGGTCAAGTGCCGTCCACAGTTGACTGTCAGAATACTGATTGAATGGGTCGAGATTGCTGCGCAGAGACCCGGAAAACAACACTGGATCCTGGCAGACACATCATCACAGTACCACTCGCTTAAATCAACGCTTGCGCTGCTGCGCTGCTCTCGCCCGCGGCAGTTACTGACAAATGCACACCGTCCAACGCTTAGATTCGAACTAACAGTCACCAGTGGCGCGACTTGTGGCTGAATGGCACGGGGTTCACACAGTTTTACCCGCCACTCACACGTTTATCCACAAATGGAGAGCCATTCTGCATGCATTTCGTAAGCATTCACCAGATGGCGTCGCCCGAGCAAGGTGGCGCATATCTGGATCAGCTTACTACTCATCTATCGACCCCGAAAGGACGAAAGGCTGAGACGGCCTAGTTGGCTGACCTTATAGCGGATGGTTTACCCACATAAGTGGTCATGCATCAGCTACAGGTCGAGCGTGGGACAGGGAAAGTTCGCCGGTCAAAGACCAACGTTCTACCACTGTGCCACTCAGCCAAACAGTCACTTTACATAGGTATTGGAAAATAAGAAGTATGTAAATTTATTGGAATACGGTAGCCATGAGGCTAGATTAACAACAGCAGCAACAACAACCGTTTTATGACAACTAAACATGCAAAATATAGCCAGACCCCCGTTTAAGAACAAGAGGATTTTGTTTGAACAACTTTTACTGCCCATATGCCCTTACTGACAGAGGTGTAAAATGTCTAATTGGCAGAATTATATTTTCAGTTAACAATAAAATCACGTTACGCAGGATAAGCAGTTACTAGTCAAAAATTGTTTCTAAAATAATTGTCGAAAGCACTAATTCTGGTGTTCATACTCATATTCAAGTGCAAAGTGTAACAGTATGACCAATGACAGAATGTGATCAATAAAGTTTGTTCATCATTCATGTTCTCCAACCCGCATATATACACGTTTTTCCAGTATATGAAGTTTAGCATTACGACACAGTATTCCAAGTTTCTTCCAGTATAAGACGAGTAAACACAATGACGAACAAATGGCAGTGAGTTTTTAAAACTTGCTTGTGGTAATATGGTAATACGAGATCGCAACTGGTGCAGGCCGAGCGATGATATGTGAATGCCGTCGATAATAATTTGTCCAGCAGCACTTTCAATGATACGAAACAGCGCAAGGGCTAACGAACTCTTTCCAGCGCCAGTTCGTCCAATAATACCCACCTATAAGCACAGCAAAAATTGTCAATTTATAAAAAATACCTTTTAATCAGAGATGTTAGATGAGACCAAACCCTTATGACAGAGACTGAGATCAAATCCTCAAGACCAAGACCGAGACCGAGACCAAATTATCAAGATCAAGAGCAAAACTCAGACCTCAGCCTTGAGGCCGGGGCAAGGTCAAGGCCAAGGCCAACGTTATGAGGCAGAGGCCGTGGCCAAAATTTTTGGCTTCAAGACCCGTCTGGTCTAAAGGCCTTAACATCTCTGTTTATTTCACAATGCATCTGTAGCTTGCAGCTTATTAATCAATTCTCGTAAATAAATCACGAGCTACAGCGTTACAAATTAAGACGAAAGTTACTACAACAAAGGCACAGTTTTTCGACTACGTACCTTCTCGCCGGCCTTAACATCAAGACTAATGTCTCGCAAGACCAGATCAAGTCCAGGACGATAGCGGGTGGAATACTTGCTGAATGTCACGGCGCCTGCAGCTGGCCAGTCTGTCGGAGGGCTAGTCGCATCAACGTGCCATTCAGCCTAACAACAAGATTACAATGACTCGGGAACAGCTACAAACTAAACTCATAAAATACTACAATGTACCAAACCAGTCTGATAACACCTGGTGCAGCTGAATAACGGACAAGATGCAACAAAGTAACTATCCAGTTTCCAGGTCATATACTGTACACGGCTCAAATGACAAATTGTGATTTATTCATGGTGTCTGACAAAAAAACAATTATGATGTCCAGTCGAATTCCAGCAGTTAAGACATGTTTTTTTTACAAATTTCCAGTAGACTATGAAATGTTTGACTCAGTAAATTACACAATCAAAGAAGCATCATGTGTTAATAGGCTCCACCTGATGGCATGCCTATGATAGTGTGATCTAACCATAACCACAGTGAGTTCCACGTGTACCACTTTGTCACAGTCGAAACTGTCATGCACAATTCTCCCTTAAATTAGCGACCCTTCCTACACAGTTTCGACCAACAACTTCTTGCTGAAAGAAAAGTTTCTTTCATTGAAACTACATCATTCCCCCTGAACAACTGCAGAACTTGGCCACATATGACAAACGATGTCGTCAGAGAATTTCCAGACCTTCCAAATTTCCAGCAGGGTTTTCCAAGGGTAATAAAATTCCAGTAGATTTGCAGGACTATGAGACACCTTGAATTTTATAGCTAGGTGAAGCTATGTAACACAAAACGCTAACAACAGTAATCACAAAACTATCTCCGTTGTAACTTCTGATTTCCACATGAACACAGGTCAGCTAGTTCCTCCTCAGATTCTTCCTCCTCTTTATTATTAGAACATAGAGATTAACGTGGCATGAGCAAAAGTGCTTCTAGGACACGGTACACAATTAAGCTATAGTTCTGGGAACGACTTTGTGAAAAGAAATGTTTTCAATTGTCTCTTGTTCCAGAAGAGAATCTTTGGGATAAGTGGTACAGTTTTATTATGGGTCGGATGTCCTTTCCGTCACCCAACTAACGGTGCCAAATCACTACAGGAAACTTAAAGCACTGACTCCTAACAGTGGCCTGACCTCATCCTCTCTCCATCCACTAGTTGACTCCTTATGGAAGGGACGTAACCGTACTGGCCCGCCGTACATACACATACATACATACATACATAACAGTTTTTTGTATAGCGCATATAAATTCGATACAGTCACTATGCACTATGCCGTGCAATGTCGGCCGCCCGACCGCCCACGAGCCCGGCCTGGCAGCGGGCGTCTGCCCACGCGCCCGGCGGCTGGCAGCGTTACAGACAGCGACAGACGACGATGACAGACGCCAGCGAGCAAAATAATACTGGCTCATTAGGCGGGCCAGTAATAACTGTGGCTTTTCAGAAGGACCACATCAAAGAATGTTAAGCTTCTGTAAAGTGTGATACCTCACTGTCCGTTTCCGTGTACTCCTTGATACGTTCGACAGAGACCATGTTCGTCTCTAGATCACTTGTCATCCTCACCAACCAGTTCAAGCCATCAGTCACCTGCACACAACAAAACTCGTTAACAACAGCAATATCACCTGTGGCTTACTAGTCTAGTGGCTACGGCGTCGGACTTGCGACTCAATGACAGTGAGTTTGATCCCCCGCCGCCGATCTACTGGCTGGCTGGTACTGGGATAGGGACCGTCTTTGGGCGGGCATACCACGTCTGTATGTAACCAGCCACCTAGGCCAACTCCGCCTCCTGCCCTCTCTGAGACGGGAATTAAGTGCTGGCCAAAGTGTGATGACATGCGGCAGCTGCAGAGTAAAGGCAGGATGACTCATTCCATTCGTGGATAAGCATGTGGGTGGCAAGTAAAACTGTGTGATCCCTCGTTAACATGTGCCATTCTGAGCGCTTTAGAGATGAGTATACTCATTACAAGGCGAAACACAAATTTCCTGTCTTAATCTTTCTTAATCACCTGCCATCATTAACGTCTTCCAGATTCATTCCAAGCTGGATCATGTAACTCTGCCAATAACAGCATTTGGTCCTCGAATCACTCCTTCTGGCAAAAACTAAATTTCAAAAATACAAAAGTAAATTCTAAAGTTTCTGTGCGGCTGATTCAAGGCACAATGACCCGGATAAAAACTCTACATAAATGACTACCAATCGCAATAGTTAATAGGTCCTCCGATCATTCGTTCTGCTCAAAAACTTAATTATATGTTATTTGAACAATTTCGAAATTTAAGTGCAAAACTGTTGATTCAAAATGTAAGTAGGCATAAACCCTGTATAACCATTTATCATGGGTGACAATACGTTTGGTCATATATTCATTTGTTCTGGAACAAAAATAGATTTTAAAGTACTAGAATTTAAAATCACAAAATTCTGCATGATCAATTCAGACATAAATGCATAAGCAAAAATTCATGTAACCCTCTACTATTGCGGTAAGTTTCCAGATCATATACTGTATACTAAATACTAATAAGACAAATATTGTTGTATTTTGAAGCAATGGGTTAAAAATTAAAATTCTTCATGGTAAGATAGTAAGAGTTATGACAGAAAATTATGACAGATTTACATACTCAGAAAGCAGCATCAAGAAATGTGACTGCATGAAAAAAATATGTTTGAATAATTACACTGCATGATAGGTAGAAGTCCCAAGCTAATTGAGTGCTCAGAAGCATAACGTGACATTGTCAGCAACATACCTGCAAGGCATACGAGATGGCAAGGCCAACAATACTTGCAGACATAATCCCTCGTCCAATCACAGCAAACAGTGCAGCCGTGAAAACTACAATTGCTCCGAGAAATTCCAAACGACAACCAAGCCACCTACAAAACCACAAACACACCATAGCCAGGTTACAGACGCTGAATATTAAGGATCACATCTGCACATTCAAATCACTGTTAACATATTTCACTACATTTTCCAATACTTGACAATAACACTTTCTAACGAAGTAAGTTACATCAAAGACACTTAATATTATTTATTATTTTTAAAAAACAAACTACAAATAAAATCACAACCAATAATAGACCTAAAAACGAGACCCTTCTACAAATTTTGGCTTTTGTTCAATCCAGTTAACGCAGGAGAATCAGGGTCACCCAATCAGCATCTGGCAGAAAATTGCTGACTTTTCATAATCCATTTACAAGCACATTTGGAGTTCATATCTACACAGACTAACCAAGTTTCATTTGGCTGTCATAATATCTGACGAAATTATGCAATTTCAGAACATAACAACATCCTGATTTTAATAAGTTCAAAAACGTCTATGCAGCAGCACAACAGAATATCATCCAGTGGTTTCAACAAGATGGACAGACGACATACTGATCTTCAGTTCAGCCACAATCTAATGATTGTTAAGATGGTTGCCCCTCTCATCTTTTTGTGCGCAGCTCAGTTTGTAGTCCTGGTCACTATTTAACTAATGTGTGCCTTGACTTCAGCTGTCCACTGCCAGGCTAGCACTCAGTCGACACGGTGACATACCTTATTATCCACACATGGATATATCGGTTACTGTTAGCGTGTTTTTTGTTTGTTTGTATGGTTACAGATTTCTCCGGCAAGGATAAAGCTAGCGTCGTCAAATTTTGCAGGACGGTTCACTGGCGTCTGAGGCAGGGAATCTCCCATTTTGGGGAACTCTGCTCCTCCAGAAGCCCAAAATCGGCCGGCAAATCGGCCATCGCGTGCACTGGACTTCAAATTGAACGTTCTATTTATAGTACCGTAGAGATGCAACGAAATAACCGACACGCTAGAGATGCGCCGTTCGTGGAATATTGCACAGCATGTAGATGTAGGACTGGCAAGTATGGATAGAGGTCAGTCCCCACTTACGTACTTGTTGGTTAGTTGTCAGGAAGTGATGCATTTAATCATCTCGTTTTGAAACCATGTTATCAAAACCATGTTCTTGCTTGGTCTCGATATGCAATTTATCTCCCACACAAATCTTTCTTTTAATACCATCCAGCATTTTTTGAACATACTAAAACTGTGTGCAGTTGGTTGGCTTGAAATCGCATAACTTTGTCACATTTTGGCACAGAAAGATAAGACTCAGCAGTTATGGGCTGAAGTGACTCACCAAACAGCAGCAGCAGCAGCAGCAACAACAACCTGTTCAACGGCCTTTTATCTAGGACAACCTGCGTGAGCTGATACCACAGAAAAACACTCATTCCCTCACTCCCTGTCTGTGTGGCTATTATTCTATACCTTTAATTAATCTGCTATATTTACCACAATCCATCGAATAAATATGTAAAATTTAATTTAAAAATTCTAAGTAATAACTGAAATATTAGTAAACGTCACAAGGGAATTTCGTCTTTGCCACAAACTGTTTCTCTCAAATTTAAGATGTAACAAGCAGTCCTTCAAACTGCATATACATATATGTCATATCAGACAGAGAAAAATGTAATCATAAAAAATAATAAAAACACTACCTATTGGCAGCGATGCTGGCATAGTAGTAGACAAGATTGCAGTCAACCTGATCGTGATTAATGTTAACAAATCGTGACTGAGCAGCAAAGGCACGGATAGTGCTAGCACCAGTAATGGTTTCATTAAAGTGAACATAGATCGGAGAACGCGACTTCGACTCAAGGCGACGCAGTTGACGAGACGTAGGCACATACAGTTTCTGTCATGTGATGCAGCAAACACCATAGAAAAGTAACACATCATTTTCACATGTTTAGCAATCTCACAAAACTCACTATGAAATAATTTAATTGCAAACAATAAACTAATAAATAGTAATGAATCAGTGAAATAGATCTCAAACTGGAATTAGCATTTTTACTGTCTCCATTATTTTAATACAGTTTAGAGTAATTTACTTTTATGTATTACAAGTATCAGAGCTTAAGATACACTTATAGCAGGATGGGAATCAACCTCAAAATGGAAGATACTCAGTTCTCTTTATATTTTCCCACCTTCCAGCTTTCCACTCCATGTATGCATAAATCTTCAATCATTTGCAACCTTGTAAACGTTTTGTTTAAAAGGTTTTGACATCAGAAGATTCACAGCTCGCGGAAATGCGTGTGCTATTTTTAGGAATGCACTGCAAGCCTGCGATTGGCTGATGCAATCTGATGCAGCAGGCCGATGTGTTGTAGTAACGATCTCTGCTTACAATGGGTTGCCACTTTTCCCAAAAAATTGCCCATTCCTCTGGGGGATCTGCACCCCCATCTAATACATGATTCCTTCGGCCCACCTGAGTCAGCAATGAAAACAGCATATTGATCGATTCAGCCGTTTTTGCAGGGCTCATGTACATGTCCAACAGACTGACCAGTTAGTTGGAGTTTAACGTCCCCTTTCAGCACAAATATGGCTGTTTCATAGACAAAACAGACCGACCAACCATGCTACTCCGTGTCTAGGCTTTGATAGACGCAATGCGGCCTGATAATAATAATAATAATGGGAATGAGAATGAGAAGAAGAACAAGAAGAAGATGAAGAAGAACAAAAAGAACAAGAACAAAAAAGAAGAAGAAGAAGAACAACAACAACAATAACAAGAATAAAAAGAAAAAGAACAACAACAACAACAAAACAGCTACCTGAGCAAAGTAGTAGAGCACTGCAAGTGGAATGGCCACAGCGAGGAAGATGGGCGTCGAGTACAACAGAACAGCGATAGTTGCTAAAACGTCAAACGCAGACAGCAGCCACGAATCCATGAGCTCCGGCAACACCGTGTCGACTGTTTCGATGTCACGAGAAAAACGATTCAGAATCCGGCCGCCAGGGGTCGTCTCGAAGAACGTCAGTGGTGCACGTAAGACGGAGGACAACATATGATTGTGCAACAGTCGGGATGCGGCAACAGCCCGGTTTGCCAACAGTGCCGCATAGATCAGCAAAAGCAATGCTGCAAATAATAACACAGATCTAATCTGACTAAATACACATCATATTTGTAGCCTGTAAACCTGCTGTACAGCCTCTTGTAGGAAAATGATGGGCTTTCCTTTTCTTCACATCACTAGATCACTTATATAGACCAATTTCTAGCATCTTGTGCACGAAAGCAAGTTATTACCAATGCTTACAATTATGGCTGTTAAATTAATGCATTAACTAACACATTAACGCATTAAGGAATTAAGAGCAATTAAAAATTAATGCCATTAAAATTTTTACTGCAAACTAGTCACATCAGTAGCAATATTCCATACAAAACCTCAAGATTGATTGAGTTAAGGTTGGATGTCCCACCCGACACAAAACAGGTCATTTCGGGGACGTTCTTCCCAGCCAATCTCCTGGCTAAGTACTGAAAAACTAAAGGAAACACAACAAAGCAAACATGCATCCGTAACAAAAAATACAACAACATAAAATGAACCCAAAAAACTAAAGCCATGTTTGGTCGCCTCGTAGGACCTAGGGCCTGGAAACCGAGAGGGACTATTCTGGTTTCTGCACTTCATAAATTTGTCACATACTAACATACTTAGACAATTACCCACTTACTTACAGCCCCAGGACCCACACGGGGCACAAACCTCAAACTAATCGAACTTTACTCCTTTAACGAACAAGCATTCACTTTCCTGTTGCAGTAATACTCTAAATTGCGTTTGATTTTACTATTCTACGATGATATTTTCAGCTAATGCCATTTAATTTCTATGCTGAGACGTCATTCATTGCCCCCTACACCTGAAACACAACACAAAGGAAATGTGCGTTAAAACTGTGATTATCATAAGATTACAATAATTAATCACGTGATTAACGCGACTAAAATAACTAATTGCTCAACAGCCCTACTTATGACACAAACACTACAAGGCCATTCCCTTTCTCCTCTAACCTACATTGGCATATGTTACTTTCGTTTTTCCAGTGTTCACCTTTGCAATACCCAGTTATCATACTAAGTTTCTATTTTATAAGCTTCCTGCACAGACTCAATGTACTGTCTGCCATCAACACCAGGTTGTCCATATATCGTAACTGTCATAAGACTTCCTGACACAATCTACATCACGCCCACCTTGAGCCTTTGTTTGGCAACTCTGAAGATGTTCTTGTTACCCTCTGAGCTCTCCAACTCACTCAGAATGGCGTCTTATCCAGTCTTTTACAGACGCAACATATATTCGCTTTGCAATCAAACGGTGTACGGCAATATAGTTTTAAGTTAGGTTTGAAATGTTTCTGACGCAACAGAAATACTTTTTTCGCACATACCCTGTAGCACTCCAAAGCCACCATATACACCCAGATATAGGTCTCTGTGTTGTAAATATACTGATGTATTGGTCAGTGATGCATTCTGGAGAATAGGGTCTTCCGTCCACTGTGTCAGCCACAAACTTGACAAAACAGATGAGACTCCAAACAGCAAGAAAATAGCCAAAAGTAAGAACACCATCAGCACTCCAAGAGCCTGGCCATATGCAAAGTAGATTGACCACCTCACCTAAAAGACAATTCAAGCATTTGTTCCTTGAGGAACAAAATTAGCAAAAATTAGCTCTGTGTGGGAATGACGATCGACTCTTCAAAACTGACGTTTCTGCCAAATTCAGACACATGACGCAAAAACTACGACAAATCAAAAATCCGGCCCAATCAAATTTAGATATTGTGCCTTAGTTTAAAAATCAGTGGCCAGTTGCCAGCTCCCATTGTAAATGGTGGAGGAGATAGCTTTTGAAAATGGAAGGAATTCCAACTTTCAAGGGCTCGTGACCTTGACGTTGACCTTGGATCAGGTCATACTGCATACCGTCGAGAATCACTCATCGACCTCTACCTTCATGCCAAATTTCAGTGAAATTGAAGAAACTTTTTGTGGATGGACAAATGGACGAACAAACATTTGAGACCCACTTTATTAGAACGACTCAGATGAGTCGACCTAAAAATGCAAAGTTAAATAAATGATCAAGTAAAATCCTTATACAAACTGTCTTTCTAATTTCACACACATATAAAAGTTATTTGATTCTTTTGTGCATTAAACAGTGTTATTAACAGAAAGTGGTTGTCAAATCAGACCAGTAAGAACTTCGAGTAACTCTTGTAGTATTATCAGAAAATGTCTTCACGAAAATCATAAACACAGAATATAAAAAACAAAAATGCACATATAAAGTCTGTCTAACTGACACTTTTCCATATTACCCAGCTTACTCAGCGGTTGCCCAAAACTTTCCAAAAATCCCTTAAAGGCTGACATTTTACAGACTGGATACCTCCAGTGATGCCTAAACAACAATACTGAAGTAATTACGGCAAATAAAGATAATATCATGAAAAGCGACTGAATGCAGCAACAAAGCAGAAATACAGCTCAACTGAATATCTGAATACTGAAGAAACAGGAGTGTATAAATGACATCAGAACGATGAAAGTTATATACTGTGTCAGTGAAAAGAGAGATACAAACCGCTCCGACTTCAGTATTCTCTTCCTCAGTAAGTCTACTCTGATCGGGCACAACGTCCTGCAAGTTCTCCACTTGTGACGTGACGCTGACTGACGGCCTTGTCAAAAGGCGTGTTCTTAAGCTGCTCTCACAAATGCCAAAAAAAACAGATTTCTCTCAATTATGGCAAGTTGCTGAAATGGCTAACCATTGCAAAGATTACACATATATACACACAGACATAGACATAGACATGGACACACATACATACACAAATCTATATCGTTGGCGGTGAGAGATGAACAGTTTCAACATCCAACACCCTACCTCCGGGGGAAGGTCTCTATTTCCATGGGCAGATGCAGATTCCTTCTAATACACAGTAACTGTACTCTGTGATAACCCTTACACTAAAAACCCAACTCCATCTGTTCAGGCGTTTAGTTACAATACCCCAATGTTACATAAACGCATGCAGACATGCACAACTCAGAGGATAAAGTCAAACTGTCACCACATTCGGCTAAGAAAGAAACATACACCTTCAACAATAATATAATATCAGTGTAAGACAATGAGCCGTACTCTAACTGTGACTGTTGTGCTGACGCTGAGACAACATCAAGCTCGGTCATCTCACTGACCTCGTCTTCCACTACACTGCTTATCTGCTTCAGCATCATGGACTGAATATTTCGGACTGCACTCACCATCAACACACAAAAAAAATCAATTCTTTGTGAACATAGCTTAAACCCATCATCACCTACTTTGTCACCATCATTAATCTGCAATGAGACCAACAGAATGGCAATGAATTACGAAAGTCCACAACCAAACTCGATATAAGAAACGTCAACTGCGCCTCCATATTTTCAGACTTCACGGGCAAGTGAATCAGTAATTTTAGACTTCGCAGCCCTATGTAAATCTTATTATCTGGTGTTCTATTTCACTGTATCACATTGTAGCACTGTACTGCTTACACTGTTGTAAGGGCAACTACTGTACTTGCATTAAAAGCTGAAACTTCAAATGTTTCACTCTCAACATTTGGAGCAGCATTCCACTAATGCAGAAAATTGATCCATGCTGCTAGTACAATGATGTTTTCTCGCCTCCAATTCCGTTTTTTTGGCTTGGACTAATCGGCGCATTAGGTTTTCTATTGTACTTGCATTGTTATAATCAGCAAAGACAGTTTGCAACCACAGCAAAAGGTTATGTACAGCATATTCACATATGTGGCGACAAAACTGACCCATATGTGTCACAATAAAGTCAATAAATCTAAACCAAATCAACGACCAGTAATAATTTTGTATAAATCAAATTAATAAAAATTTAAGCACAACAATCTTCAATGTTCTCTATATGAAACTTTTCTTTCCAAACATCAAAAGCTGCCAGACACGTCACGGAGTTTTATTCAAGTCTTCTGATTAATTATTACACTCCTTCATGTTAAGGGCCAGAGACAAGACAAGAAAATGCTAACTCAAATGTTGTGATTCTTCGGTGAATACAGATACAGATTAAATACCTGTCACTTCCTACATCTTTTGATGAAGTTTTCAGTTACTGTGGACAAAACATTAAAAATCGTTCTAGTTTCATTTTATTCAACTTGTTTGAGGTTCAACAATTTCAGCAATCAAAGCACATGCGGTCAGTTTTTTTCTGGACAATGTGTATACATAATTTTCCTGACATCAATGATGTTTTGCCAATTTAGTGGAAATCGCATATTGCACACATCAATTGAGTTACTCTTCATGGAGCCCAGCAAGTACTGAAGTGAGATGGACGATTTTTGTTGTTATTAATTCTGGTCTGCAACCAGCCACCCAGGCCAACTCAGCCTTCTACTCTCAGTAGGACACGTTATGAATACCAGCAAAAGTGTGGCGATGCTCTGGGCAATAAAGGCAGTGACGCTTCATTCCACTTGTGAATTAAACACGTGGTACTGTGGATGGCAGGTAATACCATGTGATCACTGTTAATATGTGTCGTACCTGAATGCGTTAGAGATGAGCATCATGCACAAAGTGCTACGAAAATCGACTAGCTTCATCTTACTTTGCTATTACCAACTTTGGCAAATGTAACGAGCAAAATGGACCTTTTTGGGTAAAATGTGACGTGGGTGAAATACAGAACCTCTAGTAGGCAACATACGTATGTTCAACAGATATAAGAAGTTAGAAAAGTCAATAAAGCTCACCCTCTAGATCACTTTCAACACCATCATCATCATTACCATCATCAATGTGAGTGAGGTAAGTCTTGAGAAACTGTGCAAAAGCCTTGTCGTGGGACAAGAGATCTTGGTAAGAGCCGATCTCAGATATCTGACCGTTTCTCATGACAACAACAGAGTCGACACTCGGCAGCCAGTGAATGGCATGCGTCACCAACATTCTTGTCTGTTTATATACATCACATCAGCAGCATGCTACTGATACTTTATTTACCGTAAATTCAATAGCAGGCTCGAAGCACATAAAATACAATGGCAAATAGGCCTATCTATTATATATGCATATATATGTACATAAAACATACTAAAAATACTGTTGCTCTAACTCAAAAAAGTGTCGATAGCATGCATATGTCAGACAATAAAAAAGTCTGCACAAGAACATTATCACAGTTCTTAAGATTACACCATAATGAGTAAATACTTCTACGAATAACAGCCGAGAATGAAGGAATATTATGATTATGAAGTACAAATAGACGTGAAGCACTGCATCATCTGGGTTCATCGAGCAAGAATCTAATTGCATCGTTATAGGCTACACGTAATTTATTAAGTGAATATTGATACATATAGCACCACAGTGAACAGCCATAGATCGGCGTACAGAAGGCTTTAAACAACAAAAGCTAATGATAATGTTAATGATGCTTCTAATGACTGCTGTAATGTAAATAATGATTACAATATTGACGATAACAAAATTATGACTATGATGGTTATGATCATGATGATGACAATTAAGACAATGACGACCTATGACAGGTTACAGAGAGAGCTATTAAGCTAAGCTCTACATGTCAAAATACACGTGACAAGAAGCCGAAAATTTATGCAATCAGAATTCCCCTTTCTCCTCCACTATAAAACATCACAGTCTGCACGGTAGTGCAGCACTGTTGTAAGGGTCGTTCCGATAAGTATAGGAAATGGCACTTTTGGGGGTCCTGCGGCCCAGAAACCCCTTAACCAATCAACATGAAATTTGGCATGGATGATTACGTTCGGAATACCACTCGACACCCCAAATGGCATGTCAGTCGGATAAGGGGCGTGACCCCCACGAATGGGTGAAATGTTAAGGG
>Ga0209780_1001138_pt1 | contig 16851 bp, 9 predicted proteins | sample WorMetexBAHAMAS2_FD_187384 | JGI IMG/M metagenome (GOLD analysis project Ga0209780, IMG submission 187384) | Marine gutless worms symbiont microbial communities from Max Planck institute for Marine Microbiology, Germany - Inanidrilus exumae... | ecosystem: Host-associated > Annelida > Digestive...
CGTACGACCTGCGATAGTGAATAGCTCGCCTGGTGCGTGAAAACGTCACGTTTTACGCCCACATTCAAGGCGCTGCCGGACTGGAAATGTCGTGACGTCATGCCCTAAATATAGCGACGTACAGAGAAGCGAGTCGGGTGGGCAGTTAGGTGGGCGGTGAGTCAGGCCACGGGCAAGCTGGGCGTGGCAAATTCCAACGGCGCAAGTCACTGACGTCAATGTATGTACTACAACAACAACGTAGAGATTATTGACTTATCGTGACGGTGTTACGGTCCATTGATGACGTTGTTTCGCGATCGACATGGTCAACATAGAGCATAAATGTCACTGAGTAGTTTGCCGATGTCACTGTAGGCGTGCAACGTTGTCGAGTTTCGCCATAAGGTCGACAAGCGAGTCGACGATGGACCGTACGGCACGCCCCTCTGCGCTCACTTCGGACGAGCTGCGCCGGAAGAAGACTAGTTTCACTCTGGACTTGGAGTCGAAGACCTCGACGACGGCGCCGACGGTCTCCAGCAGGCCGAAACAAGACGTCGTTCGCGATGGCAGTGTACTGGCGTCGCCGGATGTCGGTCTTCTGGCACTGACCACACCCGACCTGGAGAGGTTCATCTTACAGCAGGCGTACGGAGCAGCAACAGCCGGAGCAACTACGCCACCCGGCGCTGCCGCAGCCTCCGTCGTCGCCACTCCGACCCAGGTTTTATTTCCTCGATCTGTGACTGAGGAACAGGAAGCATATGCTCGTGGATTTCTAGACGCCCTAGTGGAGTTACAGAGGCAGCGGCAGCAGGCTGCCGCATCACCATTGGTGCAGGTAGTTCCAGACCATAGAGCTGCCTTCTTGTTGCCTTGTGCTAGTCCATCAGATGAGCGATCAGCTGGTCTGTATACCACGTTGACATCTGTACCACGCACTGCTGCAGTCACATCAGCAGCTTCTGATATTCGACCATTACCGGAATTAATACCTGTTGCTTCAGCTGCACCACCACCGCCTCCACCACCTTTTTCAGGACTGCGTCCATCAACTCTGAATTTGTCACCACCAGTTGCGCGCCGATCTGCTGTAGTGCCGTTTTTTGATGCGAAGAGAATTCCGCCAGTTTACAACGACTCGGAGACTCTTGACCTGTCTCCTTCAGGCCGTTATGCCAGTAGAACACTGGAACACAGCACCACACCAAAAACAACACACAGTATAACTACGCCGTCGAGTAAAGCCTTGGTCTCGCAGCAGCCAGACCCTGTCTGTTCTACGACAAACGGTGTTGTGGACACGGTGAATACAGTGAATGTGCCTGTGGTGTCACGGAATCAGATGTCAGAAAGACAGGACGTGATGAAGCCGGAATCAATGGAGACCGAAGTAGCTGCGGTTGAAGACCATGGGCAACTACAGATGACGATGGATGTTTCAGAGGGAAGCAGCAGAGCCGATGCACTCATGATGTGTCCAATTGACATGAGTGCTCAGGAAGAGGCAAAACTCGAACGTAAACGAGAGAAGAACCGCTACGCTGCCCAGAAGTGTCGCATGTTGAAACTTGAGCGCATTGACCGACTGCAGCAACGTGTCAATGAACTAAAAGCGCAGAATGCTCAGCTGGCGAACAACGCAAGCTCACTGTGTGAGCAGGTGAACAGACTGAGACAGATGATTGTGGAGCATGTTGAAGCCGGCTGCCAGGTGATGATGGTGCACAGTGCAAATACATGACAGACTGCCTGCTTGTAAGTGACACGTGTTGTGCACCCTTCTTGTCGTTATAAAAATAATTTATATGTTACTCACTTTGTTTGTGTGTAATAGCCAGCTTGTGTTCAGGTAGCTGGAACAACAGACTGTTGGTATCATTCAGTCAGTTTTTGGTGTAAGAAGTTTGGTTTTGTTATATCAGTTTCATAAAGTGAAACTGTATATGATGTAGATATATCTAAGTCATGGATGTATCTGGATTCATGAAATTAAGTGCTCTATTACTGTCATGTGTTTTAAAGACGGGGTTGAATGAATTTCCATTTTTCAAAACAAAGCACATCAAGGGATACGCTTATGCCTCGGTGATTCGGAAAAATATGAAGAAAAACATTGGTGCTTATTTAAGTGATGGTTTCAATACTGAAAAATATTACGATCGAAACTGCGGAGAACCAGCTTGAAGTCAGCTTTGACGTCACACTTCACTGTAAACAAACAAAACAAGTACGTTTGTCTTCGGGGACTGGCGTATATCCACACATGCTGATCCTCCGTCCACACGTAGCGCGAACTTGATAGGCATGTGAGTCACAACAGCCTAGAAGCATCACATTACAACAAGGGCACACTGGCCGATTTATCCGATTTTGGGCTTCTGGGGGAACAAAGTTTACAAAAATGGGAGATTCCCTGCCTGGGTCGTCGATGAATCCCTCTGCAAAATTTGACACTGCTAATGTCAAGACAGTTATTCTCAGCGGAGAAATTTGTAACGTACAAACAAACAAATGTTTTGCGGATTAAATGATCTTGTTTCCAAAAGTTCGCTTTGACGTCACTAGCACAAAGAATAACTAATGAATAATTGGGCAATTTACAAAACAAAAGTCAGTTTTTGAGTTTAATCAAAATTAATTGCTTACTAATTATAGTAATATCCTTATTTAGTAGTTTCCTTTACACTGCCAAATAAAAATTGCCTTTCAACCCCATCTATAAAACTGGTTTTTAAAAATACTATCAGTACATTAAGTCGTTACTAATTATTTTTTGTACTGGCTGTTATTGCAATGCAGTATGTAATGTGCGAAGCGCAGCATGTAATGTCACGACAGTCTGTCTTAGTCTTTCTTTCTGTCCATCAGACTAACTTACCCTGACATAGTGACTATACATATCGTGACACTAGTTACTATGAATACTAATAGGAAGTCATTATAATATGTTACCATGTACTGTTGGCCTGTTGCCACTGACCTCAAGTGGCCATTAAATGGTCATTTCAGCTAGTGGAAGCATATCCATCGCTAATAATATTTTAAAAGTTTACAGATATAGAATATACTAATTACATGCCGTCCTGGTGTGCCCCAGGGCTCGGTTCTTGGGCCACTTCTCTTTGCCACTCACTATTCTCCCATTCCTGCTTTATGTCACTTATACGGTGTCCAGCAACAACAATACGCAGACAATACACAGCAGTGTATTGGAGAAATGAACTCACTGCTTTTCGAACCTGTCTTACATATACTAATAGCATGGCGCTAAACCCTGAGTGATAAGTCTAGTGCTGTTCTGTTAGGCATGGCACAGAAGGCGTCCTCATACAGCAGCCTAACGTCTGTCGATGTCGCTGGCACACCTGTTCGGTTGGATAAGAACATTAAATTCTTGGTATTACTCTTGATACCAATCTTACAATTTGGGAGCATGCCAAGCGTGTCTCTTAGTCATGTTTTTACCATATCCGTGCAGGTCCACCGCAGCAGATATCGTTGTAGCTTCGGTTTCCAGTCAACTTGTTTATTCCAATTCCAGTTTTTTACAGCTCGCCATCTAGGTGCTTGACACTATTGCAGCGCATTCAAAAGTCAGTTACAATGATTGTATCACAGCAGCCATGATCCATCACTATCCTCACGGGACACACTTTAGCAACTTCATTGGCTGTCTGTCAAATGGCGTATAAGGTTTAAGCTAGCTTCCCTTACCTACAAAGTCTTACACACTGGTACTCCATCATATCTGTCTGAACGCCTCCATCCCTACATTCCTTCTCGCACCTTGCAATCATCCTCCTCTGCTAACGTGTACGGTCCTCGCACTAATCTCCATTTCAGTGCACGCTCGTTTCATATTGCAGCTTCAACAGTCTGGTATTCTCTCCCTTCCACTCTTCGTTCGTCTCAAACCTTAAATACTTTCAGAAAACGTCTTAAAACCCATGTTTTCCAGTCTGCTTTTAAGTGGCCCTAGCGACTTGTCCAGCATCTCAGATTCATCCTACTGAATGATTTTGGCGCTAAATCAAATTTTATTACTTACTTACCTTCACCAGTTATGTTGAGGATCTTTTCAGCAGTTTCAAGAAGTATACATTAGGTAGTATGCACTTATTAGCATATAAGGGCTGTAATTTAACTGTGATAACTTTGTCAAGTCCACAGACAGTCACCTATGCTAAAGTAGTCGTGGACTCGTGGTATCTCATAAATGGTGTAAACTTAGGGTCATGATTATGACACTGAGCATATCAACCTGTGCCGTTGCTATAACTGAATGACCATTTCTTCAAGGTCAGTTCAGCATAGAACTGTGGCAAACTATTTTAGTACATTAGGCCTATAATATCTTATATTGTTGAACATGTATCACCATATCCTGGAGTGTATGAAAATGCTTTATTTTGACACGGTCTGCTGATTGTAGTGAACAGTAGTGGCATTAACGTGCTACTGCTGTGCTAACAGCACTTTTTGCAATAATGCAAGAGTCTTTATCGCTATCATTGTATGAGTTTTACTGCTTGTTTATATGGTACATATAATAGCTGCTGAATACTGATATTATTCTACGGGCAGTGTGAGACTTATCATGTACCGGTAAATCAAAACACTTTTCCCTTGTGTCGTCTGATAAAAACGGCTGTGGTTGTATGTCTTCATAGCACAAGCACTGCAGTTTTACCAATTTAGTGGAGTATTTATGAGAGATTTCAGATTTTAGACAATGTCTGAATAAGCTTACAATTCTTCATATTTGTATATAGCTGTTGGCCAGTACTGACTTTTTGCTGTTACGTATATCAAGCCTTTTCTTTGCTTTTCTCTGCTCTTCTGGTCCAAGTTGGCTGTCAGTTTTGACAGCATGTTAAGAGTAGTTGAAGTCACACTGCATACGTGGTCACATCAGTACATACGTGCAGTTTTCTCATATTTTGTTTACCCATTTCATTCATCCAGGGTTATTAAAGGTTAGTTTGAAGCCCCACTAGATGCTCCACCACAGAGAAGTATTTCGCATGTCTCCTGCCCTTCCTGTGAGTCGGCCAATGCTATCAGTGCACTGATGGGCTAGGCATGGTTGTATAACTAATATTATATCAAATGTTTTGTGAACTGCCTGCTGTTGTTGGGTGTATTTCAGTGAGTTGTTCTGTGATGTTGTCTCATTTGCCGGTATATCGTTGTTGAATGCGATGCGATTGTTATCATTTCATCAGGTATCTATAGAGTATCAGCAGCTGATAGCATCTGAATTTTGTAATTAGGCTTATAAGGAAATTAATTCGTTCTTCAGTTTTATTTGCATTGTTGTGCAGTTTAAGGTGGTAGCAATTGTCAATGACTGATGAGTGTATTATCAGTAAACAGTGGAGAGTGTGAAGAAATGAACATGATGTTGTTAATTGCCAATCTGTTATTGCTCACACAAGATTGAGTTTCAGCTATAGAGCCATCATTGTGTTGTATATAAATGTCAAGTTTTTTTGCTCGTGTAGTTGTGTGGCACGGTTTAGGCTTTGTGCTACATTAACAGTAATCATTGTCTTGAGCATTTCATCACGAGACAACTTCACCATGTTGTTTCAAGAATGCCTGTGTATGCATTGCTTTTAGGATGCATGTTGATGGCATACAATACGACATAATGCTTGTGTCGTTAACAGTTTTGGTGCTGCGTGTTATTTCCGAAGTTGTGTTTGCGAGAATTGATAGCTTTGTCAGTGTTCGGTTTTGTAAATTGGTGACAAAGATGTATGTTGCTGTGTGATGTTTGTTTCTGTCCACTCATTTCTGATCATATCTTGCTATACAATGCACGATATGATGATGATGTTCCTGCTGAGCATTGTTATGCATATTCTCAGTGTTCTGTTGCTAGGCTAATGTTGCAGACGAGTGTCACTTGAACCACTTCTTTGTTATTGTTGAGACATGTTTGTTGTGATATGTGCTTGTGCATATGTAGGTTGCTCCAACCGTGAATTAAGTAATTTTGATGTTGTTATTTTTGGGCTGCAAATTTTAACAGTTAGATAATTACTCATTTAAATTGTAATAGCTGAAGATCTTCCTAAATGTCTTATTTTTAGTGATTTTGGCCTCTCTGTACTCCAGGGCAATATTTCGGTGATGCTATACTCAAGCCTTGACTATACATAAGTCGGACTCAAGTACATATTTTTGGCCTCAGACTCGTCTAGATGGACTCTTCTACACCACCAGTTATCAGTGGTAAAATTGTAGTAAAATTTGAAGTTTTGGAACATCCCTTCCTTTCCCTCCTCCTTTTCCATTCCCTTCCCTTTCCTAAATCCAACTAGGGAGTCTGGGGAGTGCAGTAAGTTCCCTCAGTGCGGTCCAGGATGGAACCACGGTTGCAAATGCATGTTGGTGTATTTTGAGCTCAAAAATCATGCTTGGAGACAACGGTTTTGGTTTTTTTATTTTTGTGCAGAACGAATGATAGTTTTTACCGCGCGACGCTATGCTAGTGCGGTACATGCTGTCATCGTGTATCTATTCGTCTGTCCATCTGTCTGTTACAAGTCGGAATTCTACAAAGATAGCTAAACCTAGGATCGCGTAACAGCGCTATACTCTAGTTTTCTGATGCCAAAAATCTCGGCAAAGTTCCAGTGAAATTTTAGTGATTTTCAACCAATATGTCGCTATATCTCAGAAACGGTGCAAGATGGGGACGTAATTACTATGGAAGGCTAATAGAGAGACTCATATGCGCGCTATCGAATGGAGCTATTTTCATTTACCTTGGTCAAGCCCTCCCCTAACTACCCCAAGCCACCTCATTTTCCACATTTTGAATCCCTTTTCATATCTTAGTAGTAGGCAGAGATAGAGACTTCAAATTTGGTAGGCAGGTTGGCAGTAGGAAGTGTCCTAGCCCAGGGATGACAAAACATCCCTGAAAGGGACGTGGTCAGGTCAGTGAACCATTCCCATTTAAATTTTGGTGGGCACCAACCATATCTCTGGACCGGCTGGAGCTAGAGTAATTAAATTTTGGCGGACAAATCACCCTTAAAAGGCGCGTGGTCAGGGTCACGTGACGTGAGCTATTTTAAATTTTGGGGCCACCAATTATATGTCTGATATGGCTAAAGCTAGAGTCATCAAATTTTGTACATGGGTACTGGGTACTCTATATTATATCCTGGCTTAAGGATGACAAACCAGCCCTAACGGGGCGTGGTCAGCGTCACGTGACCCGTTTTTAAATATTTTGCCCCAGTCATCCTTGGAAATGATGAAGCTAGGCACTTGAAATTTCGTTTGCTGATTGATAACAGGAGTACTAGCACATGCATGATATATTATCCCCGACAGGGATGTGTGATGTGTCATGTGCCCTCTTTAAATTTCGGGAAATAAGTGATAATGTCTCCAAAACGGTGCAAGATAGAGACGTAGTTGCAGTGGAACACTAACAGGAAATCGTATGTGGCTTATCGAATGGCACCATTGTCAGTATCCTTGAATGATATTGAAGGTCACTTTTGCTGTTTGAAACCTTTCATAACTCTCATACTTCATGAAACATAGCACGAATTTACTAACATAGCGCATCGCATGGTCCCTCTGTAGTAGCAGAGCTTCTTATTTCTATTTTGGATGCGAAATGGTCAGAAAGTCGTTAAATTGTGGGTGCATGCTACCAGCCCCTAACTAGACAGTATTCACAGGGTACGATTATGGCTGACAATATGCCAAGGCGACTGGCATTGAGGTGACGTAGGGATGATGTGCGGCGGGGAGCGATTGATCTTTTTAGCTGGAAATGTTGCATTTTTGAATATTCTATCCTTCTAGATTTTGATGCATTTCATGTTTTATAAGTAGGAAGTAAATAGTACCATATGTTGCATCTTAAAGTGAGACTGGGTCAGTTGAAATTCACGGAAAATCACAGATTTCATGAAAGGATGTGATTTTGACAAATGATGACCGATTTCACGACAATCAGCATTCCTCTTTCACATGGCCAAGAAGTTGAGGCACAACGTTCCTCCTTTAAAAAGTAAGGGAACGTCATTCCCCCGCATCCCCCTTCAATTTGAGTACTGCTGGTTATGATAACTAAATACTTTTTGAATGTCATGATGCGAATGTAGACTAAACAGTAGGACTGCATTTTGACAGTGAACTGTAAACAACCTGTAAATATGTAACTGTTTTCGCATTACATGACTCAGTGAAAGTAAATTACACTTCTAACTGCGTTATTGTGTTTAAGTTTGTAATACATACACTAATATTATTCTGCCTGGAAGATGTTCACTGCAGGATACATAGACCTATGGAAAAAAACTCTTATTACACTTGAAATTTTTGTGATTTTGTGTCGTGTATGCATGTTTCGGATGTTGGAGGAAGGAGGAGACTAAACCTGGCTTTAGTTTTGTGTGTGTTGATTTTGTATTATATGTATTTTTAGTTAAGGATGCATGCTTGTTATTGTCGTATTTGATTTAGTGTTGTCTTGCGGTGTGATATTTGTCTCCCCCGGTTGTAGGTGCTAGCGTAATAATTCGAATGAGCCTCTCGATCCCTTTCCCTTTTTGGGTGGCTGCTGAACAAAAAGGCGGCCAGGGTTGAGGTTAATATATCACTGGCTTTCCTTCACTTGGTAGGGATAGCTCTCCACCTCTGACCTGTCATCTCTGATATAGCCATATTTGTGCTGAAAAGGGATGCTAAACTGCAACTAACAAACTTTGTTAAAGTTAGTTAACTGACAATGAAATGCCTTGCAGTGAAAAAATAAATGCAAAACAGCTGCAGATAGACCATTCAGCAATTACATGATTATGTGACGCATAGCATTACTCGAAATTTCATATTAAGTCATTTCTTGTTTTGATGTCTGCATCAGGCTGTGTGCGTCTTAATTCACTGTTTGTAATACAGAGCAGAAGTAAACATTCAAGACTTCAGACAGCATTTATGCTACAATGGTTATTTTATTATCTGTCCCATAGCTATAGCATATAGCACGGGACAGATTATGAATCCCGTTTGCCTCTGTGCGTGTGTCCGTCTGCGTGCAATCTCACGCTCGCATTTCTTGATGGATTTTCACCAAAATTGGCACAGTCTTTAAAACCCTTAAAAGTAAAAACGAGTTCGTTGGTGTAAACATCGCACCACCCCTTCCCCCATTTTGCTTCCAAACCCCTCCCATTTCAGGCGAGGAGGTCCTCAAAATACATGCGACTATTAATAACAACCATATACTGCGTTAAATGTACGCGAGTCGCCGAAATTCCCGCGTCTTGCAGGAAATTTAGGTTGAGGAACACGATGGTGAAGTCAGATTTTAGACCGGAAGTGGAAATGTGGCTGTTTCGCGCATGTGCAGCAGGCCGGTAGCCAACTCAAAATCTGGGGTCGTCCATCCCCTTCTTCCTTCTCTCCCCTTCCCTCACCTTTTCCTCTTACTTCCCTTCTTTCTTTAGAAGTAGGGCCCCTAAATCCAGCTAGGGCGTCTGGGCAGCACTGTAAGCTACCCCAGCTGGGTCTGGGGCAGATCCCCAGCCGAAATTGAATTTTGTGCATTTTAGCCTTAAAATGTGACATCTGGGGCAACGAATTTAATGATTTTCCAGGGAATCAAAATAACAAATTTTGAATGTAAAATTTGGCATCTCTCAAAAATGTCGACCTTGAAAGCGGAACTGGCCGGATTTGGGAGGTAGTCTCGTCTGACCGGTCCAACCCACTGGCTACAGGCCCGCGAGTAAAGGTAACACAATATAACCCTTATTTATGGCGGAATCGCCGAAATTCCCACGCCTTGCAGGAAATAGGGGTCGGTGAACACCATTAGACCGGAAGTGGAAATATGGCCGTTTCGCGCATGCGCAGTGAAAATATGCAATATAACCCTTATTATTGGCGTCGTTTGTCGTCGTCTGTAACGCTGCCGGGCGCGTGAGCGGTGAGGCGCCGATACTGCACAGCGGGCCAGTATGGTTACGTCGACACCAGTATGGTTAGGGCGACATCTTGTTATATATTATAGGAACAGTTCGGTCGTCGTGGACTTGCTATGGGACAGATACCACGTTCCACAAAACGTATTTCTAGTTTTTAAATATAGGCCCTATTGCATTTTATAAATTGGTTTCTCATATCAACTCCTTCGCTTGTTGAAGTTGTTCTGTTACAGAATGAATGAGCTACTTACGTTATTACTTTCGCAGAAAGTGTCTCTTGCGGTCCTGCCGTATATTTTATTATAGAACATGTTGTAATGTGCGTACGTGTGTGTGAACATCGTAATAAACGGCCATAATGCAGTGATCAAACGTTTCTTCAACACAAGATGCTGTTCTTGTCATGAGAGTTCCGTGACTGTTGCAGTATTATGTACTTTTCAACGGTCAGATGGTTTTCACTCTATAGTAGTGTTATTTTCTACTGAGAGACAGCTGACATTATGCGAAGCTTCTGTGGGTTAGGCCTACCGTTGTATGACATCAAATTATACTAGTAGGGGGTACAAAGTGTGAGATGATGTCAGTGTAAGATGTATGATGATGAATTTTATTAAGCCGCAAATAAAAGGACAATTTCTTATGTCACAAAGCATGACAAGAACTACAAATTGTTGAACGTGGCAGGCTGCAAGAAATGGCTATTGCCTATCAAGTTGGCCGCGTCAAAATATATACACCGTGTCCGGAAACAGATATGCCACTATATTTTTGCCTCTAACTTTGCCAAATACTGACCGATTTTCAAAATTCTTTCACCGACAGACTCAGCAGTAAACTTGTAGTAAAGCAATAATAAAATGTCCCACCATCGCTCAAATGCGTTGCTCCACTCACTACCTGGTGCAATATTTAGAGTGTGTCAGAAAAACGGCAACAATCTGAAACGTATGCGCTGATTAACGATAAATCACAAGGTAGTGCAGCAACGTGATTTAGGGAGTGGTGGGATCTTTTACTAATACTTTGTTACAAATTTACTGCCGAGTCTGTCATGAAAGAATTAAAAGCTTTAACCAACGTGTCGCAATCTTTACACGTGAAGCAGCGATGGATTAAGTTGGCTTATAAGTGTGATTAAGTGTGCTTTACGAACGATTTTAGTGATGTGCTCGCTAAAACGTAGGTGTGAATCCACCACAACTCCTAGATCGCACACATTTTCGGATACAGTTAAGCATGCATTACCAAGACGACTAGAGTATCTGCCACCATTGGTATTTGGTAGCAGTGGGTTTACCAACATTAGGATAAATACAAAACTAAATGGTTGTATTGCGTTGAATGAACACAATACAGTATTCGCCTCGAATCGGTCCGCTACGTCACTTCAGCAAAGGGTGGGTAGCATTTTAGATGTAGGGAACCACAGCATAAATGGTATCTCAATACCAAAAAATACAAGTTACAACCCATTCTAAGACTCAAGTCAACACATTTATAGTGTATATAAGGAAGAAACAATCTGCTGACGTCAATCATTTTCAGTTTTTCGATTTGTTGTTTTTTTTCTTGCACGTTACATGTTATGCATATATCATCTCAAAGTTGCATAAAAATGCAAGAAACTCAGCAAATTAATGCAAATTTTTAAAACTGATCATCTTCACTGTTCACATCATTATGAGCCCTGCAGAAAATTCGGAAGTGATCGAGATACCATTTGCGTTTAGGACTCGGGTGGGCCCAGGGAACGACCTATTACATATAGCGGACCGCTTCGGGCGAATACTGTATTGTGTTCATTCAACACAATACAGCCTTCTATTTGTAAATTTTAATGTTTATTTAGATGTTTTAGATGCAGAGACTGGAAAATAGTAGATTTAAGAATGCAGTGTAAATAGATTTAGCGTTCATTTTATTAGAGCGTCTGGAGTGACATAACGGGTCACAACTCGCTGTATACAAAACAACGGCGACCGACAACTGTCGCAAACACGTTTATTCAGCGCCTCTGAAGTTACGACCGTATGGCGCTATACAAATGTGTATATTATTATTATTATTATTATTATTATTCACGACGGCTACGGTTCAGTGAAGACACACTGAACACCACCAGAAACAGACGCGCGAAAACGTAAATGCAAGCAAGAGTGTTTATGACGCTGGTCCGGTCGACGGTTGTCTGAAGTGAAATACGACCCGTTATTCCATTTCAGAGTCCAGACAATTGGTAGACAATAGACAGGATCAGGCAGGGGCATAGGCGCCTATACGGCAGACACGGCAAATGTCGTACCACTTTCGGCTGTACGGCACACAATACAAGCCACAGCTAACATGTACAGATAATTGGTGAAATTTGTACATGTGGTTTTTGAGATATACAAGCAGACAGTCACAGACAGACAGACAGACATACAGAAATGCCAATCGCAATACTTTGCTCACCTACCAGAGTGAAGTAACCAGCAACACAAAATATACAGGGTGGTCCCCTACGAGTCAAAAAGATGTAACTATACTCTTGTCCGTACCTCTGCCAAATGTTGTCATAATTATTTCACAATAGCACTTAGCAGAAAATTGTAATGTGAAATATTTTGGTAGGCCTACCTTGTTCACTAACAGTGGTAAATAGTCCCACTTTTTTGCAAGACCCTGTATACAGACAAAAAACTAATCCTGGCTCCAGTGAACAAAAAGACAAAAACGTGGTACACAACACAGCACAGAACAGTATTGATGATCTGACGTGTTATCCTCAAAACTATCACTATTGAACAGATGATATGTACTGGAGGAGAGGGATGTTAGTTAGTTGCAGTTAAACGTCTCTTTTCAGCACACGTATGGCTATATCAGAGATAACAGGTCGGGTGGACAGCTATTCCTACCCAGTGAAAGGCCAGCGATATATTAACCTCAACCCTGGCCGCTTTTTTGTTCCGCAACCACCCAAAATGGAAAAGGGATTGCGTGGCTCATTTAAATTATTGCGCTAGCGCCTACAATTGGGGTAGACAACTATCACACTGCAAGACAAAACTAAATCAAATATGACAAAAACAAGCATGCATCCTTAACTAAAAATACATAACGCAAAATCAACACACAAAAAAACTACAGCCAGGTTTAGTCGCCTCCTACGACATTCGGCCTGGAAACAGAGTGGGGCTATTCTGGTAGAATGGGAAGGGATAGAAAAGCAAGAAAATAGATGAAGTAAGAAAATGAAAATTAGCCCCATACGGGACTGACGGTAGACTCCTACTTACTGCCAACTTCAAAGTCACGTGACACAAAAACTTGGACCAAAATCAAAAATCCGGCCCGACAAGCTTTAGATATTGTCCCCTAATTTAAGAATCCACGGTCATTTGCCAGCCCCAGTATAAATGGGGGAGGAGATAGCCGTCGAAAATGGCCAATTTTCCAACTTTCAAGGGCTCGTGACCTTGACCTTGGATCGGGTCATACTGCATATCGTCATGCATCACTCATCGACCTCTACCACCCAAAATGGAAAAGGGATTGCGTTTTCATTGAAATCGAAGAAACTTTTTGTAGACGGATATTTGAGACCCACTTTATTGGGTCGACTTGGAGGAGTCGACCTAAAAAACGCAAAATTGAAAGTTACTAAAAGATAGAGTAGAAAGTGGGGAAGTAAAGGGATAGGGGGACTGCCCCGGGCCCACACGGGGCAGGAGAGGGATGTACCCGTCAACTTTTTAGTTGAAAATTTATATAACTTGTATACCTTCAACCAGCCTAGTAAGACAGCATAAATTTACTAACTTAGTGTGTCGCGTGTTCCTTCCGCGATACCTGAGCTTCTTGTATTGACTGTTACGAATTGTGTATTATTCGCTGGAAGCAAAGCATAGCTTCGAGCGAATCATGGAAATACTCTACGCAGCAAAACAACAGTGTTTACGTGTTCGGCTATAACTCCAACGAAAGTGAACCGATTTGGGTGAAATCTGGAGCACTGTGAGCACATTGTAGGATGCTGGCCGTGGCAGATTTTGGGCCCTTGCAACTAATAAGTAAAAAATGAGGAAACACTGCAGATTCTTTCATTTTTAATGTCAAAAACTCAAAATGCAGCAAGTCAAGTCCATAACTTGTCGTCTCTAGCATAGCCTAACAAGACTTAACACAAAACAAACTCTGCATTGCCTAGTCAGAGTTTCCACTCAATTTCAGAACCAAACTCCCCAAATTCCCCAATAATTCCGAGAACCTCTCAGATGTGACAAATTTAGGTAAATTTTTGTCACTAGGAGAACATGGATTACAATGGGGTCATGGGATGGTGGTCTCCAGAAGACGAAGCCTCTTCGTTAAGATGCAAGTAAAATTTGCAATAAAGTAAAAGGGTTTAAAAGAAGATGTCACTGTTCCTTACCACTAACAAAATTTTCCAACTTTTCCCCAACTTACTCAGTTCCCTGAATTTCCAGAAAGTGGGAACCCTGCTACTGTCAAAAACACAAGTTGCACAAGCTAACTGATGAATCATCAACTGTCTATGTAATAACATCCCTATCCTGCTCTTCACATAATCCATGTTCACATGCATACTACAACGTCCAGTGATGGTATTCCAATAAAGCTTCTTCACTGCAGATGAGGTAACATAGTGTACCATGACTTCAACACAACCACAGGCAACAGACTTGAACATGTACTCAAGTTTCATTAACAAATATGTTACACCTTTATGCCTTGAATCAATACCAGTACAGAGAACCAGAACAAACTCAGAAAGTTTCAGCTGCATAATAACAATGAGACTATTAATTTATACAGGGCCACAGGGTATAGAGATGCAAAGGCGCTCGTGATAGTACGGATAGGCTAGAGTGAAAAGATACCTCTTTTGTTTGAATACAAGAACGCTATGGCAAACGGTGGGTAGCATTTTAGATGTAGGGAACCACAGCATAAATGGTATCTCAACACCAAAAAATTACAAGTTACAACCCATTCTACGACTCAAGTCGACATTTATGGTTTATATAATGAAGAAACAATCTACTGACATCAATCATTTTTCAGTTTTTCGATTTTTTTTTCTTTTATAAGTTACATGTTATGCATATATCATCTCAAAGTTGCATAAAAATAAGTGGAAGAAACTGGCAGCAATCACTGTCAACAAATTAATGCAAATTTTTAAAACTGATCATCTGCACTGTTCACATCATTATGTATATGCATAACATTAACACAGCATATTATTGATATGCTAAGTTACAGCATTCGTACATCTTACTTGGAATCATTACAGTTAAAAAAACAGCATATAAACGAACATGAACGTCATCAACTTCAAGATTCACCCTCTAAATTACTTCGAAATGTCATAATCCATATGAAAAATAATGTATTAGCAATTGCCATATCAGGTTTCCATAAAAGTACATAATCTACTGCCTACAAAGAATGCCAACTGCAACGTTATTATGACAAGTTGTATATACAAGTCCACAGTTATCATTACGTCATTAAACATTAATTTTTTTTTAAATACTTAATAATACTTTAAGTTTTTTTTTTAGTTTTTTCCAGTTACAGTACCTGATTCATCAACCACTTCAATGCAACTGACACTGACACAACCCCCACTGTTCACTTCACGATTATTGGATCATCCCCACTGACAAACACCTGAAGCAGGTTTTCATAACTTTCATACTTCTCACGGTAGTTTTCACTCTGCTGATAGTAGAAATCTCGCTCGGCAGTCAGCGTGCATATAGTTTCCTTGAGCTCGTTCACTTCTGCAATGAGAGCGCCATTGGTGTCTTTAAGCTTGTGCTGGTCGTCAAGACGACGCGTGCGACACGTCTGTGCATAGCCTCGGTTCTTCAGTGTGCGGCGTCGGTGCTTCAGTCGGTTCCGTTCGTCGGAGGACACCGACTGCAGACGACGATTCAGCTCACGGGTTGACATCGTCATCAGCTCATCATCGCTGAGCCCAGAGCTTGACACCATAGGGGAAGAAAGCACTGCTACGGATGTAGACTCACCATCTGTTTCAGGTGACAGAGCTTCCGACTTTATCTGCAGCAATTAACATGTGCATAGTATCAAATACATGTGCACAACTGAACAGCTAATATAACAATGTGCTGCCCCCTGGTAAGTTACGTTGAGTATGCGCCACATAAGGTTAGAAAAACACTGGATAGATGGACGGATGCCAGAACGTTACATAACGCTTACCACTCAACATTCCGAGCATAAAAACATAGCTACAACTCGGAACACTAACAAATGTATTCATAATACAGTAGACTTCTCGCTTGCATAACTACAGTACAATAAAATTAGCCCCATACAAGACTGACAGTCGACTCCTACTTACTGCCAGCTTCAAAGTCACGTGACACAAAAACTAGGACAAAATCAAAAATCCGGCCCCGAAGAGCTTTAGGTACTGCCCCCTAATTTAAGAATATGTTGTCATTTGGCAGCCCCCATTATAAATGGGGGAGGAGATAGCCGTTGACAATAAACGAATTTCCGACTATCAATGGCTCGTGACCTTAACCTTGACCTTGGATCGGGTCATACTGCACACCGTCATGCATCACTCGCCGACCACCAAATTTCATTGAAATTGAAGAAACTTTTTGTGGACGGACGAACGGACATTCGAGACCCAATTAATTAGGTCGACTCGGAGCAGCATGCATGTAAACGTATTCACTGAACAAACCATAATTTCAGCAGATACTAAAATGATACTCAGTACAGTACTGCCGTACAATGCCAAAACACAGTAACTCGATTTTTTGCGAAAATTGGTTTTAGCCATATCTGACATCAACATTTGGTCACGCACCTGCACGCCAAATTTGACACCACTGTGATCACAAACAAC
>Ga0209780_1001139_pt1 | contig 16851 bp, 9 predicted proteins | sample WorMetexBAHAMAS2_FD_187384 | JGI IMG/M metagenome (GOLD analysis project Ga0209780, IMG submission 187384) | Marine gutless worms symbiont microbial communities from Max Planck institute for Marine Microbiology, Germany - Inanidrilus exumae... | ecosystem: Host-associated > Annelida > Digestive...
CCGTGACAATCGGGTTTTAAATATAGATATTCGGTTTTCTAAGAGAATTGGACAAAACAGAACGACGGTCTGTCGGAATGAGTCAGAGGAAATCACGTGGCGTCCCGTTCACTGGTGTATGTAGGATCACGACCCAGACATAAACGATCAGAGTAGCTCGCATACCCCGGAGGTGAGTTCGCCGATCATTCCGCTCCACGTTCCGTCATTCTGCCTGGCGCCGTACTCTCCGTCTTCGACGAGTTTCAGCTCGTAGTTAAACGGAATGTTGTTCTTCCTCAGCTTCTTGGCGATTTCCTCCGCCAGATCGACGCAGTAGCCCTGGTAGCGCTGGTTGCCTTCGAACTTCTCGTCCTCGCCTGGCTTTGCTATTCGTTCGCTCAAGTACGGCAACGACTGATCCACACACACACACACACACACACACATACACACACACACAGCTAAATGCCGACATCGGCAGCCGACGTTCAACGGTGTCCTCCGTTATAAGTAAGTAAGTAAGTCCATTTATATAATGCGTTTTAAACGAACGTTCTCAAGGGCGCCACGTTATACTGCATGGTCTCCGGAAAAATGTGCCACTATACTATCGGTTTATTGACAGGTGTCGTAATTGTATTGAACGTAAATTGGACAAAAAGCTGGCCAGTTTTAAGTTTTTGTCATAACAGCAGAGATTACAAGCACTCAAATAAGAAAAACTTGAATTTCGAAGATTAAACTTTGATTTGTTCTCTCATTGTGGTTAACGAAAATGTTGTCATTTTTAGAACAGCAGTAAAAACGGACTGCGCACCGGGGGAAAGTGTGATATCTCAGAATGCCTTGATTTTACAAGAACTTTGCAAGGAAGACCATAATGCCATGCCCCTGAAATACGCCAGCGTGAATAGAGGTGCAAAGTGAACGTAGGACCCACCTCAATGGTGGTTACTGTGCGAGTTCTGTTTTCTGGCAGAGTCTTCTCTTGCTCATCATCTACCGCCTTCTTGATGTCCAGTCCTGTGGAGTAGTCCCATGCCGCAATCTGAAACAGAGTTTTCTCCATTAAATCCGTCGCTCGATTTAGGCCTACATTACGACGTCGTTTCGTCGATGATACAAAGTATTCTATATTATTCCAATATTTCCGCTATCGAATATCCGGTTCGCATTTTTCAAACGATTCCGTGCACCCCTAAAAGTAAGTCCGTGTTGGCGGATTATTAAACATGCATTTGCTTACGGCTTTTCTGCTCACCCGTCCCTGTACTACCCAGACCGGACGTATAGGGTATATTCGTTCATCAATACCAACGAGCTACCACTAAGCTGCACCGAAACTCACAAAAATAAGTAAGTAAGTTTCAGTAAGCCAGTATATTAATATAGGCACGCAGAGAAAAGCCCAACCTTTCTGACATGTTCGTTAAGAGTGAGTTGAAGCACATTCAGCTTGAAATCTTTACGAAATCCGTTCTCGTCGAACGCAACCAGACCCGTTACACCGTGAAAACGCGTCTGCATTAAACAATGGCTACAAAATGAGTAACAAGCCTACATTACGACTTTCTGTTTATTATTACTATATACAGCACTACAGTACAGACTTTGCAACAGGCTCAGCTATAGTACTTTAGTATTTACCTAGATACTCAAAAAAGTAATTAGTTACCGTCTCTCATCCGAAGACTAAAATGGCCTATCAACGTACAAAATTTGAATACCCTAACTTCAGTCATACTACAGAAGACCAAAAACGTAAAATAGGGTGATTTGGGGTGGGTGATCATAACTAACCACCCAAATTCACCCTACTTTTACGTTTTCGGTCTTCATTCATATCTACAGAATGGCTGAAGTTAGGGTATTCAAATCAGAATCACCCAAGGTCATTGGCAATATCACCAATCAATACAGCTCATACAATTTCCGGTTAGCCTTCCGTAGTAACTATGCCCGTATACTGCACCGTTTCTGAGATACCAGATACTGATCGAAAATCGCCGATGTAACCTACATGTACCTGACTTAATTTGGTGACCCCATTGGGGGGACTCCACTGGAATGTCGTCAAGATCTCTGGTGTCGGAGAACTACTTCTGGGCTATCGTACGGCGTTTTTGGCATGATGATACGTATCTTCGTTTTGACACAACACCTGCTTGTGGCAGACGGGCGGACAGACGGACAGACAGGGCCATAGCCTATATACCGCGATAGCGTAGCGTCGCGGGGGGTAACGGGTAGGCTATAATATTAGTTAAAGTAAAGTAAAGTATACGTCGATTTGTATAGCGCATTTTTACGCAAAGCGCCTCAAATGCGCTCAGACATGGATCACACAGTTTTACCTGTAAATTACACCATGCCTGCCTTTACTCCCCAACCGCAGAACATCACCGCCCATTGGTTGGTACTCATTTTACCGTCCCACGGAGGGTAGAAGGCTGAGTCGACCCGGGTGGTTGGTTACATACCGAAATAAAGTGCCGCCTCCGGGAGTCGAACCCGGACACGGTCACCCATCCCAGTACTAACCGGGCTCAGCGTAGGTTAACTTCGTTGATCTAGACCAACGACGCTATACCACTACGCCACGCCACCACGCCAACAGTTACTACACAACTAACTGCTACCTCTGGAAATTTAATGCTGGCCCATTTATATTGAATTTCACCAAAATCGATAAGTTTCTTTAGCTAAACATAACAGCAGCACGACAAGAGAGTCAGAACAAGTGCTCTTGCTCTTCAAGTTTCCAAAGTTTTTTCTCTCTTTAATTTCAACATTCGACGTCTACGAATACGGATGTAACAAGGGCTGACCACGAGAAAGCTGTTGAGTATGGCTGGGCCGTGGACCCACGGCACTGGCTGGCCTGACCGGCACTGCAGACCACGTGTGCCATTATTGTAGACCTGACCGCGCCGGAACGTACGAAAGATCTCCGACTCGGGGTTGGTGAGCATGCTGCGGAGGCCGCGTAAGACGACCGACGTTGCGTCCACCGCCAACGCCGTCGACAACTAACACACACACACACACACCATGTTAGATTTGTAACGGTCGGGAAGGTAACCGTGGGTCTGGGGTCGCACTGGCCATGAGTCAAAGACTCCGTGGCATATCCACGTACGCGCTCAGTGGACTAAGGAAGGCAGATGAGCAACCCACGTACACACCTGTCAGGCGTACACTCCTGTGAGGTGTGTGGTAAAGGTAAAGAAATGTAAAGGTCGGATTCGCTAGAATCGCAGGAAGTGGCAGTTGATTGGCAAGAGCCAATGGTGCAGGAGCGCAATGCTGCAGCTACAACACACACCACCGCCCCAATCAACCACACCAGACCTTCACCCCGTAAGCATTCACCAGATGGCGCCGCCCGTGCGAGGAAGCAAACATCCGATTACAGCTTACTGCTGTACCCTTTAACTTTTCATATGTGTGCGTGTGTGTGTTTGTAATACTTGTGGCAATTCGGGTCTTGTTTTGGTTCGCATTTTTATGAGATCGTTAGTGTATGTATGCTACAAAAGCCTCAAGCTCCATACAAGTAGGTTAAGACGTCAAAACTGAACACTGACCGTGATTCTGCGCCCGCTGCCGGCTCCGTGCCAGTACCTCTGACCGAGCAGTGACCACTCCCGCTGGAACGCATGCAGCTGCGGCGACGACGGGTCGAGCAGGGAGAACCCGGTGAGGTTGACTCCGCCGTGACGGAAATCATCCAGTTCTAGCTCGTCCATCGTCTGCACGCACCACACAGACACAGAGACAGACACACACACGCAGCTGGACTTCACTCGGTCCAGTTCTTTCGACCCGACCAAGCTCGACCCACAGCGCAATTGAAACGACCCGACCCGACCCCAAATTAAAACGATTCTGTGAACCAGATCTGCACAACTCTTCAGTATGGACAACGACAGACGTCCATCGTCACTACTGCATGGCTACACAGACGTACATCGGTCGAGAGGAAGACCAAACAAGAAATGGCTATAAACAACATTCGTGAGGACTGTGAGGACATGAATATGTCTATACTTCAAGCATTTCGTCTCAGCTGGGACCGGACAAAATGGAGAAACACTGTTCACAACTTGGGCTGCCGGAGCGCGAGGACAAAGCCATCGTCGCCACGACCATAAGTGTCATATGCACAGTTAAAATGAACACATCACTAGACGTTGCAATGGACACTACACTGTACAGCGTTATGTCAGTAAACTCTACACTCCGTCCCAAAAAACCCTCGACAGTTTTAGCTGTGAAGTGATCAAGCATCGTCAGATTTTTATAATTTTCTGCAGAAATATCATCTAGGAGGCCGGCAGTAAAATATGCTTTGTTTTCCCATCGCACATACATGTGTAAGTAGTGCTTCTGCACTACCTAGCAAACAGGAAACCTGCAAATTGCATATTTTCACTTCAATTATGCATGATGATTTGTAAGCCGACACAAAAATTATTGAAACCGGAATAGTTTGCTCAAGTTACAGCGAAAACTGTCGAGGATGCCTTTATGAGAAACATACAGTGCAGGTCGCCTTACCAGTCCGGCAATAAGGTAATGATAGCCCCCTCGGTTCATTCCGACAGCTTGTATCTGAAACCATCAGACACGCTCCAGCATTAATCTGCTGCTACATGCGAAACACACTATAGCGTTGTTACGTTGACCGCGTTATTCTATAGCGGTAACGGTAATCGTATAATGTAACGGTCTGGCTTGATAGATTGAGTTAAGGCTTTACGTCCCACCCGACACAAAATAGGACATTTCGGAGACGTTCTTCCCAGCCAATCTCTTGGCTTAGTACTGAAAAACTGAAACAAACACAACAAAAGCAAACGTGCATTCGTAACAAAATATACTACAACATAAAATAAACTAAAGCCAGGTTTAGTCGCCTCCTACGAACTCGGGCCTGGAAACGGAACGGGTCTATTCTGGAAGAAGTAGATAGATAAGTCCAAGTAAAGAAAATTAAGTAAGAAAATAAGCATAAGGAAAGAAGAAAGTAAAGAAGGAAGAAAGAGAGGAAGGAAGTTAAGTAATCAGACAAACAAATAATTTATATAGCACCGAAGTCAACACATGAATCACGGGCTCCTGTATTAAGTTATTAACATGTGGGTATATTTTAATATTAGTGTCTGTTTCCTACTACTCATTTTATAATTTATACAGTGTGCATAAAATTTCAAGTATAAATGGTAACTGAAAGTAAGAACGAGGTAAAATTATCCAACGCTCTATATTAATCCGTCTCAACAGATTCATTATATGCATGTGATGAGCCGTGATGTTAACCAGGTGTCGCCCTAACAAGACATAACACTACTGGCCCGCCGCGCGTGCTGCCCCCTGGTGAGTTACGTTGCATATGCGGGTGTTACAGACGACAGACGACGACAACGACAGACGCCAGCGAACGTTACTAGTCTACCCATGTGTAGGCGGGCCAGTAATAAGTAAGTAAACGATCAGCGACCTGTTTCAGCACTGTATGGACGGCATAGTTGGTTGAGAAGTCGAGGACGATGAATTTACCGCCCTTCGGGATGCGACTGTCGAGCTGGCGCAGAGCCATGTAGCACTGTGTCACGTCTTCTACTCGCACGGCGTCCACCTCTACAGGCGAGTCCTCGGCGTTGGCTATGCTATACAGGTGTTCGAGACGCGCCAGTCCTGCAGCCAGCAACACGACCTGCAGTGACGTCATCGACGCCGCTGTCATCGAAAAATTGTTGAAAATTAGCGGATTTCGGTGCAATGTTTTAATACGAGTACAAGTTCGAGTTCAAATTATAGCTTGTAATGGCGCCGCTCCAGTGTTTATTCTAGGCATCTGGAGGGGGAATATCCTCCCAAAAAAGTCTTATATCCCCTCGAAGAACCTAGTAAGTTTTGCATCGTACGTAAGGCTTCGTATAGGGCAAAAGTCAGGTACTTGTGCATCGAAAAGCTGTCAGCTTCTGGGGTGCTTCGCCCCACAGACCCCTGACTATGGGCTCTGCCCCCGGACCCCGCTGGGGGAACAGCCCCCAGACACCAGAAGTAACTCCCCCAAGTGTCTGATTCCCCCCCCTCCAAACTACAGGTGAGTAGAATAGACAATGGCGCCGCTCTATGTAACGTCCAAGTGTGCCGTAAAATATGCGCGAATTTGAAAAGTACGCCCATAAGCGGTTTTAAACGTATTAATGACACCATGTAGATCGAACCACAGATCATTCCAGGCGGCTGGAAAAGAGAAGCAGAAAGCACATATTAACGCTGGACAAACGAACGATTAAGCACGATATTAATTATTAAGCCTTTTAACGACTAACGACTCTTTATTCTATTAACGGTGCACTGGTGTTGCTGTTTTTGCGTACGATCCAACGGGACCGTTCCTCAGTTATCTGCTGTCTGTTACCTTAACATTTTGACCTGTCCTATGTCATCGATAGTATGAACATAAGTAGAATCATGAAGTGGCAGCAACGATACGTAATGACCTTATTTCCTCGGTGCTACAGCAGCAGATCACGATTATTGTCAGCATCTGTTATTACTGATTCAAGTTACACAGATTTGTCAACAATTTTCGTGATGCTGTCGAAGGACCGCGGATTATTTTTGTCTTGTCAATATTCCTACGTTCCTGTTCCGCTATACAACGCTGCCGACCAGGTCGTTCTGTAATCAGCGCTGTTTTCTGCGGCGTAAATGAATAGTTGATGAAGCCTTCGCGACGTCGTCGGTGGATTATCGATGCAGACTGGAGCTGCGTCTGTGGCGAGTGGCTCGTCGGAGCATGGTCATTAGTCGACGGCGTGGCAGTCCAGCAGCAGCAGCAGGCATGTCATCATTTGCTATTCTCAGCCGATTAACAACATCGTTGCCGTGTCGTCGCAAGCAACTATCCTACAAGACCAACCATCGGAAACGTAATCCAATTACTTTGTCGCGTCGTCAACCTCACTGCATGCAATGCGCTCTCTCTCTGTCTGTGTGTGTGTCTGTGACTGTGTCTGTGTTTGCGTGCTTGAATGCCTTTCTCCGCCTCCGCCATGTAATGTTTACGTCTCTGTTTCTCTCCTCCTCTCTCTGCATGTCTTCGCTGCTCATCTCTGCTGCTACAGTCTGTCGTTATACACTGTGTCTCAAAAAACAAGACGCCTGACTGCTGACTAACTTCGGCAAATGTAGACCGATTTTCAAAAAAAAATCTTTCAGTGACAAATTCTCAAGGAAACGCTAGCAATAACTATTACCAGGTCTTCCATCCCACCTGATCTGTGTTGCCACACTACCTTGCAAAATTCAACAAGAAGCTCAGTTATCGCAGAGCGACCGCGCGACGCACTACGTCAGTAGAAACCTTGTCAACGGCTGCAAGACTGCACAAAAAAATCACATTTGAAAAGGCTTGCAGTAGGTGAATAGGGCATTCAAGGGCAAGATAATAGATGCTACGTTTCCCGTGACTCTGAACACATCGCTTTCATGGGTAATATATCATGGGTGCACTAGTACTCCTATGTATCAATCAGCATATACACGACATTGAAGTGCCTAGCTTCAATTTGTACTGCTCTGAATTAGTTGCTCTACAGTCATTATCTCGTCGTATGCATCAGGCTTTTGTTGCTGTTGGTAGTCTATACAATGTGCTCTCGCTGAAACTATCTAACAACTCAATTAGAGAACTGATTTGGAACTCTGTTACCATGTGTGTGAACTTGTGATCTGAGTCCATTATTTTTGTGTTGTTTTATGTTTATATGATTCGGGCAAAAATAAAAAACGGGTCACGTGACCCTGACCACGCCCATTACGGCGTAGTCTGTCATCGCTAGGCTAGCACTTGATATATTCTACCTGCACACAAAATTTGGCGACTCTCGCATCAGCCGTTACAGAGATTATAATGATGGTGGGCGTCGAAACTGAATACTGCCATTCGATAGGCCACATTTCCTATTAGTCTTCCATTGCAACTATGTCCGACATACTATCAGTTACTTCCCAAAACTTAAAGAGGTCACGTGACCATGAACACATCCTTCTGTCGTGCATGCACTAACTTAAAGCAAGTACTGAGAACGTCCATCTCGGAAACAAACGCAAGCTGACAGACGTTTACGCCATTCACTGATACGAGCTTCATCAATGACTGTCTGCTGCAGCCCAGGTTACATGTCAATCATCCACTGCTTCAGTTCGCTGACATCACGGATCCCCTTCTAAGAACTTCTGCATTGTTTCTCAGATTTTATAGTCATATGATTCGAACCTGAGCCAGTAAGGCGGCCTCACATATTGCAAGATGATTCGGAGGTATATCACATGCACTATCCATTGAAACCGGCAGCAACTGTAATTTTCAAGTTTCACAAGGTAGTGCAGAGACATACTCAAGGTGTGACGGAGAATCTTTTCGATATGTGTACAAATTTTCGTCAGGAATCTGACTGAAAAACATTTGGAAATTGGTCTACATTTGCCAAAGTTATAATCAAAAGTCAAGTGTCATATTGTTTTTTGAGGCATGGTGTACATGACGTTATATTTGCAGTCTAAAAGAAAACGAGCCATTTAATCAGTGTGACATGGCGTGCTAGCTGCTGAGGATACACTGATGCACGTACAGCGGCCGCAACTGGTCCTGCCGCTGAACACTAATGGTCGTCTTCCTGCCGTCGACTGCCCTGACTGACAAATGAGTTTCCATGCCACTTACGTGAAGCTAGCGTGAGCAGACCGATAGACATAGCTATTCGGCTAGAAGCTAGGCTTCAGCCGAATATTGGATTCACACTTTAAGGCGCGTTTCAAGGCGGTGTTCACGCGTTCGGCTACAACTCCGCCGAAAGTGATACGATTTGGATGAAATCTGGAGCACTTTCAGTACATTGTCGGGGCTGGCCCTAGCAGATTTTGGGTGCGATCCGCCCAGTAGCGACAGCTGGAGAGCCAAGCAAAATTTTGCTTTTTGTCAGGTAAGCAACGCACGATTTCATCCATTTCCCGTCGGCCAAATTTCACGAAATTTGAACACAACACGTCGATCGGTGTCGCGATAAAAACGTTCGGAACAGAACTTTGAGAATTTTACCGTAAGAGGTCGTTTTTCCAAAAAAACGCAAAAATTTCTTCTTAAAATTTCCACAATGATTACAGATCGCCGGAAATTCACTGCTAAAATTACCATCGACGGGATTTGTAGTTTTCATATCTACAGTTGGAATCAAATCAAAGTCATTCCTTCGCCTGTACACTACGTACAAGAAACCGCCCCAAATTTGCTGCGACGTCCGACGTGGGTTGACAACACGGCAGATAACGCTGGCATGACTCAGTCGCAAGCAGCCAATCACAATCGATTATTGAGTCACGTGACACTAGGCCTCGTCGAACGCATGAAGTAAACAGCTTGTGCACAAATAGCCGAGCGCTTCGATCCGAATACTGTATTGTGGACATTCTACACAATACAGCCATCTAGTTCGACATGTTTCCGCTCAACTGTACTGCACGCAAAGTCGACGCGTTTCTGGTTCATCAATTTCCTGTTGGCGAATGTTTCGTTGCAACCGCCTCGATCGCTCTGGTTAAGACCGAGGATAAACTGCGCCGCAAACCAATTTCCTCTGTAAGCTTATTTCTGCTGGCATGAATATCAGCTATCCTAGCTCTAGTCAGCGACGTTAGACCATCGAGACTTCATCTTCTGTGAGGAAATATCTAAGCAAGAGTTTCACCGACTAGTTTAGTGGTTCAGGTAGAGTTTATTAATCGGTCGGTGTGTCTGTGTGTTCGATATTAATATCGAAGTAAATGACCTTGACCTAAATACTGTTCGTTCAGCTTGATATGCTACTATTTAAGTCAAGTTAGGAAGACACAATTATAGGTCAAAGCGCAAGGTCACACTAGGAGGAAAACAATAGCTCATTGACTGCCGAGATGGCCGACAGTAGCTCAAAAGCAGACATGGATTGGAAACTGTAGATAGCTAACACTCAAGCGAAAATTTGCTCCTAAAGAGGTCGGTGCTTTCTAGTACTCCATATTTTGTCACTCAATTAAACACATTTTTCTGCAAATTGAGGACGTCAGTATAAGCGCTTTTGCAGTAATATCTGCAAAAACATTCACTACTAGCAAAGAACATTTAATTAATAGCTCAATTATGTTACCACATAAATATAATTAAGTCGTCGTTGTTTCAGTTTTTAATGCGCAACGCTATGTTAGCGCGTATATGCTGTCGTCGTGTGTCCTTCGGTCCGTCCGTCTGTCCGTCCGTTCGTCCGTCACATGCCCGTATTGTACCGAAACGGCTAAATGTAAGATCACGCAAACAAGGCCATACAATAGCGTAGGACTCTGGTTTTCTAACGCCAAAAATTTCGGCGAAATTCCGACGGCGTCACCCGCAACAGGGGTGCCAAATACATGTGGCGCAGGTTCAGATCGGCGATAATCGATAATTTATCGATTATCGATAAATATCTCAACAAGAAGCTCAGCTATCGTAGAGGGACCGCGCGACGCGCTATAATAGTAAATTCGTGCTGTTTTACGAATTATGGCAGTTATAATTGTTTCAAACAGCAAAAGCGACTCTCAAGGTCATTCAAGGGCATTGGCAATGGTGCCATTCGATAGGCCACATACGATGTCCTATTAGTCTTACCATGCAAATATGTCTCTATTTTGCACTGTTTCCGTGATATTATAAGTTATTTTTCAAAAATTTAAGAAGTCACGTGACTCTGAACGCATCTCTTTTGGGAGTACTATATCATGAACGCACTTTTACTCCATTGTATCAATCAGTACACGGAATTGAAGTGCCTAGCTTCGTCAATTCCAAAGATATGATTGGGGCATAATTTAAAAAGGTATTGTGACTCTGACCACGCCCCTTTTAGGGATCGGTTGTCATCCGTAAGCTAGGATTTAATACAGTCTAACTGCTTGCAAAATTTGACGATTCTAGTTAAAGTCGTTCCAGTGATATCATTCGAGAGTTAAAATTTAACGCGAATCATGTGACCCTGATCACGCCCCCTTAAGGGTGATTTGTCATCGTTATGCTGGGACTTGACATAGCTTATACATGCATACAAAATTCGACCACTCTTGCTTCAGTCGTTCCGGAGATATGGTTGGTGCCCACCACAAGTTAAATGGTTCACGTGACCTGACCACGCCCCTTTCAGGGATGGTTAAGGCTAGCACTTGCTACGATCAACCTACATGTATCTACCAAATGTAAAGTTTTATCTCTACCCACTACGAAGATATAAAAGGCGATATAAATATCGAAAACGGGATGGTTTGGGGTAGTCAGGGGTCACTCGAAGTCACTGAAAATAGCGTCATTCGATAGAGCGCATACGAGTTCCTATTAGTGTTCCATAGTAACTGTGTCCTTATCTTGTGCCGTTTATGTGACCTATCAAATGGCACCAGTGCCAATGCCCTTGAATGACCTTGACGGTCACTTTTGATGACTGAAACATTTCTAACTGCCACATCTCGTGAAACATAGCATGAACTTACTAAAATAGAGCGTCGCGCGGTCCCTCTGCGATAGCTGAGCCTTAATTATTGTTATCGATATTCTGAAAATTTCCTTCTCACTTATTGTTTTTATGAGCTATGCAGTGTGGAGGAATGGCGTATAGTGAGTGATGTTCATTTGACGGCTAAACAGTTCGAAGTCTTGTCGCTTGCCTTGTTAGGTCATAAATTAATAAAAGTCAGGCGTGAAACAGTGACTATAGGATGCAGTGTGTCTGTGTAATAAGCGATTATAGAGTTGCTGTCCGTTGGCACGGTATCCAAGCTTTTGTAACAGACCTACTTGAATTGCAAATATTATGTCGCACTCTAAAGGGCCGTTCACACTAAGTGCGGTGCAGAGGGGTGCGTCAACTGGCCGCAAGACTCCGCACGGATACACGCCCGCATGTGTTCGCAAGGTAAACGCTATGCAAATATATGCAAATTACTGACGTGACATTTTATAAACAAATACTGCAGGTGGGCGCGGCGGCGAAATATCATATAGCACCAGTCTAGCGCCCCAACTTCGTCGACGACCTCTGCCCAGGCTTCTTTTTTCCGACCCAATTTTATAGTATTTGAAAACAGACGCATAGAAAATGCCACGTTTGTGAACTGTTTCAGTAAGTAATTCGCAATCGCAATCCATTTTCAGGACTAATGTATTACGTAATATTATGAAATATAGCAGTGCATGCGCTCTTTCTTCTAATACGCATTTTGTGCTGCGAAATATTCTATTTTAGGCATTGGATGTTTGTCGTATACTGGTGCTATTTGTATAACGCCGATCTTATTTCGGGAGATCCTTCAAAATTTTTTTCCGGGGCAAAAATCCCCAAAATTTCTAGAACATTAAAGGAGTCTCAAACGTCGGCTTAACATCGTCAAACAAAACATATTCCGGTAGAACTACGCTGTACATCCTGTCTGCTTGTGTCTTCATAAACGCAACTTAGCAACATTCGAGACGTTTTTGCTTGCGTTGACTCAAGTGACGCACTGCAGCAACAGATATTCGGTCCTTTTCCCCGGGCAGCCATCACGTTGGGTCGCGTCCCGTCATCCCCAGTTAGTATAATGCCCCAATAAAGCGGACAACAAGCATGCAGTATACAAGATTAGTATTGAACAGCGTTCATTGAAGTACAAGATGGAAGCTGACCGTCGTTGGAGTCGTAAACGTATGAAATATTGCGCCATCGATAATGCCTGATGACGTCGAGCGCGGCCCGGTCGAACAACGGTCGAAGGTGGACCGTGAAGCTGCCGCTGCCGGGGGCCGCCGAGCGGTGCCCCGCCGCCGACGACGACGAGGCGGTGGCGGCCGGGCTCCGGTCGGCGGGGTCGTGCCGTGCCAGCGAATGGTTGACCGGAGCGCTGGCGGTCACGTAAGGCATGTGAAAAGTCCGCGTGAAGGCGTCGACGGCGGCACGAGTCGTCTCGTTGGAGAAGCCGAACAGAGCGAAGATGCCGTGAGAGATGGTCGCACATACTGCACACAACACGCACACACAGCTGCTGTCACCTCCACAGAGGAGTGTAGGCCGAGTGCTCGTCTCTCTTCATTACGCCTTTGAGCACGTAGATGAATACCAGAGTCTGTGATGCATGGCGTATCTAGGCCTACGGTTACCTTCCCAGCCACGCAGCACTGCCACTGCCCACTGACTGTTCGGGCAAATAATAATGATGTTGCTATACGGCAGGGCTTGACTACTGCAATAACAGTGGTACAATATTGAAGCAAATTCTGCACTATTATTCGCCCGAAGGCGAATATTGGAAATACGTTATGGGCCAAAAGAGCGGCCTTCACGTGTTCGGCTATAACTCCGCCGAAAGTGAACCGATTTGGATGAAATCTGGAATATTGTGAGCCAAATGTTGGAGGCTGGCCCTGACTGATTTTGGGCGCGATCCACGCAGTAGCGACAATTTGAGTGAGCCGATTTTTTGTCACGTAAATAACGCACGATTTCACCGATTTCCCGTCGAACTAATTTTACGACATTTGAACACAACAACGTCGATCGCTGAGGCGGTGAAAACTTTCGGAACAGAATTTTGAAAATTTTACCATAAGGGGTCGTTTTTCCAAAAAAACGCAAAAATTGCTAAAAAAAATTCCACGTCTTGCGACTTCAGGCCGTCATAACTCCGCAATGATTACAGATGCCGAAAACTCAAGGCCAAATGGTCCCCTAACGGGATGTCTAGTTTCCATTTTTACCGTTAGAATCAAATCAATTCGAAGTCTTTCCCTGGGATGTACGCTGCGCATCAGAAGTCCACCTCCAAACTTGTTCGCGATTTTAGTAACTACGTATGGTATCAATAACGTGTACATCAGTCACCCGCACGCAACCAATCACCGTCGACTATTGAGTCACGTGACACCATGCTTCCTGGAATGCAGTAAGCAAAACAGCTTATTTCACATGTGCGGACGCTGAAACAAATCTCAAATAATAAAATATTTTTGTCGGCGCAGCTGTTGACTGAAATTTTGTATCACTTTTATATCAGTAAAATTTCACTTGAACTGTACTAGATTTCTACAGTTTTGTGTGCAACAAGATATCGGGTGGCAAGTTGGCTGAACGATTGAGCGTTCGATTTCCATGCAAGCGACCCGCGTTCGATTCCCACATCGGCAGCTGTGTTTTTAGTGTCTATTTTTATTTATTATAAATAATTTAAAATCAGCATATTTAAATAAATATAACATAATAAGCATAAATATAATAATACAAACAGAATTAATTTTAGCCTATAGTGCATTTACGCTGAGGGTGGACGATTAAGGGAAAGAATAATACGGAAAAGTCTGTTGCTGGTGTTACTATGGCAATGTTGTACGTTGCCGAAAAAAATATATTGAATAATTATTGATGGACGTAGGAAGGCGAAGTTAATCTAGCATTAACTGGACTTACATTAAGTAAGCAAATACTTAAGCATGCTATTCCACACCGCCGGCGAACAAGCATGAAAAACAGTCTAAGAGCCTAGATATGCTACAATTATTATTATTAGACTACATCGCAGTACCAACTATGAACGACCGAGTAGCGTTGTCGGTCAGTCTGTCTGTCGGTCTGTCATCTGGTGAGCCCTGTAGAAAATTCGGAAGCGATCGAGATACCGTTTGCGTTCAGGACTCGGGTGGGCACAGCGAAAGGCCTATTACATATAGCGGACCGCTTCGGGCGAATACTGTATTGTGTTTATTCAACACAATACAGCCTTCTAGTTCACAGTGATTCTGCTCTAGCTATTTTAGGCTTCAGAGCTTCAAGTCCTTAACACATCACACGTAATGGCAGTCACAAACAAAAGCGAATTACAGAACTATGTTGATCCCAACCAACCAACCAACCTACTGTCGGACCGAAATGTACGCTGGTCGCGTCGCATGCTGCCCCTGGTGAATCACGGTGAGTATGCCGATGGGACAGACAGACAGACGGACAGACGGGCTTATGCCAGACCGTTACATTATGCTTTTCGATAGACGAGGCCAGCGCATTAATTGAGGTGATCAGTTATTTTATTTTATTGTATCGCTGTACGATTTGTTGTATTTGATTATCGCACATGTTTACGCCTAGGCTATTGTATATATTTAGCAATTCAGCTGTTCAGCTGTTCAGCTGCAAGTATGTCACAATAAAGTTGAGTTGAGTTGATCCGCGATCTACGCGTAAGACATCACAGTTATAGGTTCCCATCGGTACGATATGACATTATCGACCAAACGAGGACCAGAACTGATCGCTGATCGGAAACGAGAAATACTGAATTTGTACGTCCGTCGAAGTATCGTACTAGCAATATAAGAGTAATAAATGGTGATCGTCTTTCGCGGACTGGTCACGTATATCGGGCGACCTTTTCCTAGGGCAGGAACGACTGCATCATGATGCGGACAAGATGGTAACGGAGCGACGGCGCGGGAGGCGGTAATATCGTTCATCACGTGACCACACCGAATACGGCCTGATTGAATATTTGATGCTGGTCGGCGCTGTCGTCGGTGGTCGTCGCTGGAGGCTAAAAGTCGCACCTGAAAGCCGTCCTTGCAGTCCGCGCGACCATTACAGCTCACAATTAACGACGAGACGCCGTCACGCCTACTCATATATTTCTCTGTTTCGACGAATTCGCACAGCAACTAGAACTTGAACGTTTTACTTCTAAGTGCATTTTAGCTTAGATTTTTCTTCATTTATGTTTATGCAATGTTTCTTTATGTTCTTTATGCGGTCCGTCAACTAGTTTTAAACGAAAATACATGAAACGAATGAATGATCGCTCGCATGTGTCGTCCACGTTTGTCTTTCAAATTTTAACATTTGGGTAAAAATCTCCAAACGAAGGAACGGGATCGAGCTGTTTTTGAAACGAAGGCTACCCTAGGCCTTCTCTATATATACTGTGTTATTAAGAGGTTCAGGTCCATCAAAAAATAACAGCAGCAGTGCGGGCCTCAAAAACTGCACAAACTGCATGGATTTCGCTTTTTGTGGGGGGGGGAAGTTTTCGTGGCGACAGCTTTGTTTGCTATCTAAGTCCAGCGTTTGCAAGGTTTATCGCTTACCATATGTCGACAAGATCATTTTGTAGGACACTACTTAACAACAAGTTCACTGATATTGTAAACGAAAGACAAATTAGACGGCGGCGTGGATACAACTGAAAGCATAACATAAACTAGAAAGCCCTCGCTGCAGGTCACACCGACCAATTTAGCAAGAATGTGGGCTGGTTGTTACTTATTTAAGCCTACAGTTTTCAGTTCACTTCTGCTTTTAGCCACGGCGCCGTAAATCGTTTTCACCTTTTCGTCAAACCCTAACCCTAACTCTGACCACTGACTTTGACCTGCGAACAATACCTGGACAGGGTCGACATGAACCAATCTTGCTAAATATCCAGGTCACAAGTCATTTCTTCCGAAATTTATTGTCTGGGTACATAGAATCGAACGATATTTCTATCTGGAGCAATAAACTGGTCGGCAATAGCAACGTATCACTTTGTGTGGTCCCGTATCGTATTGTATTTACAAGCAAACACACCAGCACTGTACGGCCTACATGAAGCACTATTCGTTATTCTTAAGAACACCGAAAAGCAACAATGTACGCCCGAGAACCGGCGGGTCCGACGGAGCCGCGAGTAAACGTACGGAGAAAATCAGGTTTATTCTTCATTAGGGTAACAGCACCATTGTTTCTCGTCGTCCGTCAGCCTAATTGGCGGATGTCGTATCGCACGACTCGT
>Ga0209780_1001140_pt1 | contig 16849 bp, 21 predicted proteins | sample WorMetexBAHAMAS2_FD_187384 | JGI IMG/M metagenome (GOLD analysis project Ga0209780, IMG submission 187384) | Marine gutless worms symbiont microbial communities from Max Planck institute for Marine Microbiology, Germany - Inanidrilus exumae... | ecosystem: Host-associated > Annelida > Digestive...
ACCTAAGCCAACAGAATGGTTAAATGCTGGGCTACCTTATTTCGCTACGCCCAATCAGCTAGGCCATGTTCGTATATAAACTGTTGTTTATAAATAATTTATTCCTTAACTTAATGGCATTGAGTCGGTGGTGACGCCGGGCCTCTGTGCGAAATAATCGAATGTATCCGCAGCGTTCACGATCTCATCCAGGTACGGATTAAGGGTCTGCCGCAAACTCACGCTACAGTAGTCCCCGTCGCCCCCCCTCCGAACGTCTATCAGGCCGTCCGCCAGAACGACGATTGGCGATCCATCCCGCGCCAGGTCACATACCCCCGGGACCAAGTTGACGGCCGCGCTGTGGTCAACCCTGCTGCTCGCTGTGGAACATCTCTCGCGTTGGAACGCTACACTCTCGCGGACGCACAAGGTTTGGCCCAGTTCCCGGTCGTCCCGAGGGCGGGTCTTGCAGTATCTCCACCCGCCGCAGCCAATACCATCCATCGAGCCGCCATCGGCGGTGCGAACGATATACCAATCTCCCAGGATCCGGCACGCCTTATCACGTGACACGGAGTCGCTCAGACGTTCGTGGACGGCCACCGCGTAACCGTCGGGGCACTGGATGTTGCTGTTTTTGTAGGCATCTCCGTTGATGAGCCTGAAATCCAACGCCAAGGCATTCGCGGCCATCAAGCCGCCCACAGCCAAAACCAAAATCGTTTTTTTCATGGTCGTTTCTCCTATTCTTGCCCGCGACGCCGAGGCCGGAATTACGAGCTTAAATTAATTTTTATACACTATATAAACACTAACGTCAAGTTTTTTTTCCAGGATCGCACAAAATATCCGGCGTCCCCGCGCGGATTTGATCGAGTTGCCGTTTAACCCCATCGGTTTTGGCACAATCGGCGGCACCCTCCTCGCGGCTTTCCCCAGTGACGGCGGGCGCGGATTCGGCGCAGACCGCGCGACGTGGTGTCAACGACGCCCGGGTGGCTGCGGGCGCGACATCCGCCCCGTTGGCGAGATCGGCCCCCAATTGTTTTGACTTGGCACTCGAGTCGACGGCTAAAGTAGTTTGCTGACGGCTGTTTGTTTCAGGCAATCAATCGCAATACCGCAGCCGATATTTGGACGTTTGCGCGTGCGGAAATTTCTGAAATAGATTCAGATTGTCCGGTTGCGATTTTTGAACATAGTAGAGAATATGATGAGAGTACGGGGACGGAGGCGATTCTTAAAATTTTGAAATCAATTGTTGAAAGGACTGTAAGCTGCAAGGATGAAATCTAGGCGGGGATAAGTCAAAATAAACAGAAAAACCTTTGTTTTTGCTAGGAACCGGCCATATTTATCTTGGACGTCCAAGATAAATTTGGTCGACTCCAAAAATACAACTCATACTAGTCTATGATTGATAAGGAAAACTGATTATGACAACAATCACTCCAACCTCAACAACCGACACTATTGTTGAAGCGTTACAGCATTTATCCCCCAAACATTTGCCGGAAATTTTACAATTCATTCAATTTTTGGAATACAAGTATCCCCCATCCGAAAAAAGTTTAGAACCCAAAGCGAGTATTCCCGCGCCGCGTCAGATAAAAGTGTCTGGCAAACTAGTGACGGTCGGTGATCGCAGTTTCAACTTGATCACCGCCGAAAAACAGTGCCTTATTAAGGGCATCGCCAAATCGGTTGACCAAAAGACATTAGTAACGCTGTTGGATAAAGATGTCTTGGTTTCAGGCATTGCATATTTTACCACCAGCGGTGAGGTACTGAGCATTGAAGCGGAACAAATCAGCGTAGCGAAAGCGCACGATCTGAAAATATGGGGGCAAGTTCCGACGCCACTTTACCGTCCTTTCAAGCTGAGTGATTTCAAAATCCCGCAAGGTACAGATAGTGGTATGAGTGCAATTTACGGTACATGGCCGGGGGATGAAACTGATGAAGAAATTCTTGAAGCCTTGGAGGAATTATCGTGATTCCTATTGATGACCTCATTTTGCTGGATACTAACATTATTTTACGATTCGTCCGTACAAATCTTGTTGGTCGACGACTGGAATCCGATTATAAATTCCGTAGCCGTCTAAACCGTAGTCTCTCGGATTACTGTTGGATAAATATATGCGCTTGCCATGAAATTTGGGGCGGACGGAAAAAAGCTTACTTGAATACGCGATTGAACGAATTAGCAATTGTTGACCTTAATTTGAGTGGCATTATTGATACCTATGCACGGATTGATTACTTTTCTGAAAAGATGGTCGAACCTGCTCGTCCGATGGGGCAAAATGACATTTGGATTGCGGCGACGGCGGCAACTATTGGCGTATGCCTAATGACAACGGATAACGATTTCGACCATTTGCATTCAAAATATATCCAAAGAATCAAGATAGATGCCAAAACAGGTAAAACGATAGCCTTATAACAGCATAGGGTGCGCCCTACGCATCAATCAGAAAATACGGTATATCGGCGTGATCGTAATATATTTGTGGGTTGCCTACAGAAATCCTATTTTTTGAAAAAATAGGATTTCTTTATCGCCCCCACGCTCCCCCTCCTCCCGCTCTTTGCGGAGCAAAGGAACGAGAACAAGGTATTTTGGAGTCCAAGATTTATCTTGGAAAGGTATCATCCATGCAAAAGTTTAATTTTGGCGATTTATCCCTAAAAGATTTGAAAAGTATTGTTTCCCTAAAAACAAAAGGTATTGCTGATTACCGCTGGACTGAGGTGCAAAATGTGCCGGTGGTTGAGGCTGAAAAATTTCATTTGCGCTACATTACAACACAGTTACATAATTACCCCGCCCATGTTATGAACGAGGCAACTGTTTGGGCAAGAGCTATTTATCCATTGTTGCGATTGGCTGAACGGGGTGATATTCTCGCTACCTCAGAGGTGAGTTTAAGCGTCCAATATTCAAAATTTGAACTGAATGGGATAATTGATGGCGTTTTGGGGAAATGTATTGCGGGGCAGTTGGAAGCGCCCTATATGGTTATTGTAGAAGCCAAGCGTGGATTGGAAGGTAAAAATCCACAGGCTCAACTTTATGGTCAATTATTAGCCGCCGCGCATTTGAATTGGGAAGATAACGGCAAGAATACTCAAGAAATGTTTGGTTGTTATACCATAGCCGATATTTGGACGTTTGTGCGTGCGGAAATTTCTGAAATAGATTCAGATTGTCCGGTTGCGATTTTTGAACATAGTAGAGAATATGATGAGGGTACGGAGATAGAGAGGATTCTTAGGATTTTGAAATCAATTGTTGAGAGGATTGCAATATAAGCGGGGATAAGTCAAAAGATGACCATGCCTGAAAGGGGTGACGATATGAGCGACAGCTATGAATTTGAGAATAATGCGAGGGATGATATGGGTTCAGTGAATCATGGTCTCACGCAAGCGCGTCTGGCTGCGGCGCTTATCGATGATGAAAGGTTTTCCGTCGTAACTGAGTTGAGCCTAGACATTAGCAAATTTGACTTGGGTAACTATGGTATCGAGGCGAAGGATGAAATTAAGCCTGGTGTTTGTTTATACCCAAGCAGTATTGACCTTCGAGAGTTTGATGTTGTGAAAATGACTGATATGCCTTTGCTTGCTATGGAAATACTTTCGCCAAGTCAAGGAATTCCTGAGCTAAAGCGTAAAATCCATGCTTTTTTTGAGTTAGGAGTGAAGTCGTGTTGGTTGGTTATACCTGATGTAAAGACGATCTATGTTTATTCTCAACCTACTGAGTATGGGGTTTTTGCTATGGATGACACCCAGGTTGTTGATGAAGTGATGGATATTCGTTTACCCATTGCGAAGGTGTTCGGAAGGCGTGAAGTTCGGACGGTGGCCGATAATTAGACATAAATTGGAGTGAGCCCAAGACAAATCTTGGATTCCCTGTGCTGGGCGGGGCTTGCAGCCCCGCCCAGCACAAAGCTGCCGGGAGCGGTTTTCGCCGATGCGGCGCTGCGCTCTGTTATTGCGTGCACAGGTACCCGTAATCTGCCTGTCGCTCGCCTGGCATCGATAACGCTTGCCGCCCCATTTTGAGGACGAGGCTGTAAAATAGTCCTCGCCCCCCGTCGCCCAGATTAGCGAAGTTCCATTCACGCTTGAGGCTTCGTATATCGTATATAAACTGCGTCATCCAGTGGCAGCACGACGCGCCAAGCGGGTTGTTACGCAGCGAAGCTAGATTCTCCTGCACTCCCGAGACGTCCGAAAGTCGGAGTTGCAGCTTGCTCCACGTCAGCGTATCGGTGGGTATTGATGCGGTCGTCAGTGAGCACTTGCCGTCCGTATTGCTTGCGCTAAATAAGCCGCCATTCGCAATGGCTATCCGCCCTTCCGGCACCGCCTCACATACCTTCGATCCCATGGCGACGGCACTGTTGTAATCGACCTAGCTGCCGCCTCTAAGGCATCCAGGGTACCGGAATATTACTGCTCCTCGCAACGCCAAGGCCGGAATTGCGATATTTTCTACAAAAAATAAAACAAATACATGTGGTTTTATATGTACATAATATAAACACTGATGTCAAGTTTTTTTTTGCCAGGATCGCATAAAATATCCGGCATCCTCGCGTGGATTTGATCGAATTGCCGTTTAATTCCATTGGTTTTGGCGCAATCGGCGGCGCCCTCCTCACGGCTACACGACGTGGCGTCAACGAAGCCCGGGCAGGACGCGGGGCGTCCCGCATAATAATCACAGTTCAAAGCGATACGAAAACAACGGTATTTGTTGTATTATATTTAAACCTTGAACAAGTTGATGAATCGATGGATAAATAAAATGAAAAATGTTAGCGCGAAAATTGGCGACCATCTTGATGGATCCCGCCGCCGCCATCGCGGGAAAAGATGATGCCGCCTCACGAGATGGCACGTACCATAAAAAGGAAAAAATGATGCAAAAAAGATTTAATGACACCGGAGTCTGTATTCCCCATCGACACTACATGGCTGATACCTCTGTCAAACTTAAGCAAATTATTCAACTGGTGGAGTGTGGCGAATATTTCACCATCAACCGACCACGTCAATTTGGCAAAACTACTACCCTGTTTTTACTTGACAAAGCACTGAATCGGCGAGACGATTACCTAGCGTTGAAGATTAGCTTTGAAGGGATTGACACCGAGACGCATCAACATGTCGACAAATTCGTACGGCTCCTTCTGGAGATGCTGATCAGAGAGCTTGAGTTTTTACAGTTGTTGGAATTGGCTCAATTTACCAGCCAATATTTGGAAAATACCAACACTCTGCCCCTGCTATCACAATTTATTACCAAACTGAAGCGGGATATGTTACCTCAAACTTCGTTGGTGCTGTTGATTGATGAAGTAGATAAAAGTAGCAACAACCAACTCTTTTTAGATTTTCTGAGTATGCTACGGAATAAATATTTACAACAAAACGAAGGACGTGATCACACCTTCCAATCAATCATTCTGGCGGGAGTGTACGACATAAAAACACTCAAAACAAAAATTCGCCCTGACGAGGCTTCTAAGTACAACAGCCCATGGAACATTGCGATTGACTTCAAAGTGGATTTGAGTTTTGAACCGCACGAAATTGAAACCATGCTGCAAGATTACAGCCAAGACAAACAAATACAGCCTGACATCAAGGCTATTGCGGCGCGATTACACTACTATACTTCCGGTTATCCCTACTTGGTTAGTAAGCTGTGTAAATTGATAGACGAAGAGATTCTCCCACCACGGACCAATAAAAACTGGTCGCTTGAAGATGTCGAAACAGCCTTCAAAATGATTGTGGACGAAGGGTACACGACCACCTTATTTGACAGTTTGACCAAAAATTTGGAGAACAATCGGGAATTGTATGAACTGATTTACCATATCGTCATCAATGGCAAAAGTCTCAAATTTACGATTACTAATCCGATGATTAACTTGGCTTATTTATATGGTATCTTGATACCATCGGAGCATAAACGTTGTAAAATCCATAACCGCATTTTCGAGCAACGGATTTATGCTCACATGATGTCCAAATTCATGCAAACCCAATATGGGGACATTAATGGTTTTGGCGGTCCGGAATATGTGACGGCTGAAGGCTTGGATGTAAAGTTGATATTGCAGCGATTTCAAGCCTTTATGCGGGAAAACTATGGGAAGCGGGATAGGAAATTTTTGGAACGGGAAGGGCGGTTATTGTTTTTGGCTTTTCTCAAACCCATCATGAACGGCAGGGGATTTGATTTCAAGGAGCCAACTGTGGCAGATGAACGACGCATGGATATCGTTATCACTTGTCAGGATAAACGCTATGTTGTTGAATTGAAACGGTGGTATGGGGAGAAGTATCATCAGCGGGGTTTGCAGCAGTTGAGTGATTATTTGGATATTTATTCGTTAAAGGAGGGGTATTTGCTGATTTATGATTTTAACAAAGGCAAAAGCTATAAAGAGGAACTGATTCAGTTTCAGGATAAGGATATTTTTGCTGTGTGGGTGTGATCGCACTTTCCGGTTCAATGCCATATCGTGCAGGAAAAATCTCTCGAAGGTAGGGCGGATTAGCGGACAATGCCATTAAGTTAAGCTAAAACAGAACGGAAGACGAACAATAATTCGGTAAAAATCAAAACCCAATGGATAGTTTGATAAGTACTGAATCAGAACTTATGACTTTTTGGAGTCCAAGATATACCTTGGGCGTGCGGACGCACAAGATAAATCTTGGACTTCAATCTTTGTTGCGCCACTTTCGTTTGAAAGTTGGGTTTGGGTAAAGCCTGAACATCATCGAATCATTATCACAGGTTTGTGGGGATGATCGGGGTTGGGAATAACTTGTCCCCGGCGGCAGTCAACCAGTAAGTCAGTCATTTCTAAAGCCGTTTGACCAATTAAGACAATATCTCCTAAAACCAGACATTCTTCATAAACTTTTCGTCCCAAAATTTCCATCAATACTGGTTCAGTGACATTAACCACTTCTTGCTGACCATTTGCATATTGAACATTGTAATCAAAAGCATACGCTAAACCCAACGATTCAACGATAGATTGAGGTAAAACACAGCTAATTGCGCCGGTATCTACAAGTGCTTGCACTTCACAATGACGTACTTTAGTTTTGTCTAATTGTCTGCGGCGTACAAGCATGTCATCTAACGAATTAGTGATTTTAACCGGTATTTGAACTTGACCCATATCAGATTGAATTCCTATTAAATTGAGTTAAGGCGAACCTGCGAAAGCCCCGCATGTTAATTTTAATTTTTTTGTGCTGGGCGGGGTTTGCAACCCCTTCCGGCGCATAGAATGCGTGCCAGTCATCAATCTTCCAATTTACTTATAGTTGGTCGTATTTGTCGCCTTTGTCGAGTTGGGTGCGGAACGTTAAAATTTGTGGTTCAGTACCGAGTTAATGGTAAACTATTTTTGGCTGTCCAGATTAAGCGGTAATTAAGTTATTATAAATTTCAAAGGTTTGGCGGGTTTAGCTTCGCTCTACCCACCCGGAAAATATCTACTACTAAAATCCAGCCTTAGCATACCAACGTTTAGCTTCTTCCAAATCTTTTTCCACACCACGCCCCTGTTCGTACAAATTTCCTAAAGTCGCTTGCGCCCCCGCCAAGCCTTGTTCCGCAGCGATACGAAACCAGTGAATGGCTTGAGAATCGTCTTGTTCGACACATTCGCCTTCCATGTACATAAATCCTAATCCGTGTTGCGCTAAATCAAAGCCTTGTTCGGCAGCAGTTCGCATCCAATAGGCTGCATCTTTTTGATTGACAACCATGCCAAGTCCATTTTGAGCCATGACGGCAAGACGATATTGTGCATCTGGATTGCCGGCTTGTGCTAATGGGGAGAGTAATTCGTGGGCGCGAACAAATTGTTTGGTTTCAAATGCGGCTATGCCGCTTTGTAGTGCCATGATGTCTTCGGCAGATAGGTTTTCTGTGTTTGGTTTTTCTGGCATTGGGGTTGTTCCTTGATTTTAAAATTTTATTGTCTGAATCAGAATTTTCAGAATTTTAGAATTTTCAGAATTGAAACCCAATCAAATGCTTTATGGTTGGTTTGAAATTATGAAAATTCTAAAATTATGAAAATTCTGATTCAGACAAAATGTATGAAAATTAGCTTCGCTGATTTCGTATTATGGTTAAGTCTTTTGTAGGGTGGGCAAGGTGTTTTTGTTGCCCACCCGAGGGCTACATAAAATCCTTCGTCGGCAAAAGTTTTTTTTTGCTGAGCTAAACTTTTGCCGGCGAAACTTAACGGCATTGACTGTCATTCCCCCGCCGTGAGCTAACCCTGCCATGAGCCAAAGTTCATGGCGGGGGAATGACAGTGCGTAACATCAGTTGTTAAAAATCAAGGGATAAATTCTTAACTTAATGGCATTGAGTCATAAGATAGTGCAGCCCCTATCCAGTCGTTTAGGTGGCTCGCCAATTGTCTTTACTTGAAAGTAAGGAGATATATCAGATAATTCCCCTTTGATAACCCAATTTACAAAATCATCTTCAGCGATTGGCTTTAGATGATCAGGTAAGTTTTCAATATCTTTTGTTCCTGAATTGAGAATTCGTTTAGCTTCATGTAAGGTTTCTGAATCTTTAAACAGAAAAAACTTACGCCCTTTTACGAGCCTATAACCCCGGAAGTATCCATATTCAATATTCGCACCTTGGCGCTCAAATTCCTCGCCTAAAGCGGACCAAATCGTCTCTGCCGCATTTTCTTCACTACCACAGGCACAGGCGAACATATCTACTTTAGATAGATTTTTTAATCCTAGCCTTCTTTGTAAAGAAATGATTTTTTATGCTTCTTCTTGGGGTGAGATTTCCGAAAAGATCAAACCTACCTTGCCGCCAGTAAATTTTTTTGAAGGAATTCCAGGAGCATCAGTATAACCATGTTGAAGTAATACAATTCTTTCAATATTATGTGTGTTTCCACTTTCTGCGAGTGCCTGCCATTTAGCTGCGTCTACTGATAATTGTAATTGTTTGTCCGCCTCAAGCCATTCGTAATGCGGATAATTCTCCGCTGGCGGATCATATAAGTTTTCGATGTCATAAAAATAAACATGGTCTTTATTGGATGTAAATTTAAATAGATCTGCTGCGTTCCTATCATCGCGGGCACCGATAACAAGAGTTGCGGGCTTATTGCCTTTTATGACGTTACCAGCAAAATCCACACCTCCAGCCATTAATGCCGTGGCTAGGAAGGCAGTGCTGCCTAAAACAATTAATTTAGCGATTATTTTCATTACGCCGCCTCCTCGTACAAATTTCCTAAAGTTTTTGTAGTAGCGTCGCTGGTGACCAACCATTTTGGATTTGTGATACCGTCGGTCGGTTCCGTAAACTCCACCGACGCTGCTGATGCTATTGATTTAGTCTTTTGTAGGGTGGGCGAGGTGTTTTTGTTGCCCGCCGTCTCGGGGCTGGTGGGCAAAAAAAACACTTTGCCCACCCTACATAACTCGGGGCTGGTGGGCAAAAAAAACACTTTGCCCACCCTACATAACTTATTTCCGCTATCCTGCGCTAAGATTTTTTTTGTTTCAATTCAATATGAGTTTGTCCGCCCATATATTTTTGCAAAATTTTGGGAATAGCAATACGCCCCCCTTCGTCTTGATAATTTTCCATCACCGCCACTAAGGTGCGCCCAACTGCCAAACCCGAGCCGTTCAAAGTATGTAGCAATTCGGGTTTTTTCGTATCTGGATTACGCCAACGGGCTTTCATGCGCCTCGCTTGAAAGGCTTCAAAGTTGCTGCACGAGGAAATTTCCCGATATTTTTGTTGCCCCGGTAGCCATACTTCTAAGTCATAGGTTTTAGCGGCGGAAAATCCTAAATCTCCTGTGCATAAATTGACAAGGCGATAGGGTAATTCTAAGCGTTGTAGCACGGTTTCCGCGTGTCCCGTTAATTCTTCTAAGGTGGAATATGAGTCAATTGGTTTTACTAATTGTACTAATTCCACTTTTTCAAATTGATGTTGGCGAATCATTCCTCGAACATCTTTGCCATGGCTGCCAGCTTCACTGCGAAAACAGGGGGTGTGAGAGACAAATTTAACGGGTAATTCGTTTGCATTCAAAATCATATTGCGGGCAATATTGCTCAGCGGAACTTCAGCAGTGGGTATCAGGTAATAATCTTGTTCGGCAATATGAAACAAGTCTTCTGCAAATTTGGGCAATTGCCCTGTTCCCCGTAGGCTGTCCGCATTTGCTAGGTAGGGTACATTAACTTCAATATAGCCGTGTTCTTCTGTGTGTAAATCCAGCATAAATTGAATTAATGCGCGGTGCAGGCGTGCCAAGCCGCCGAACATTAATGAAAAACGTGCCCCAGCGATTTTAGTAGCGGTTTTAAAGTCAAGTAATCTTAAATCAGCTCCTAAGTATACATGATCTTTCTGAAAAAAATCAAAAGTTTTAGGCGTTCCCCAACGGCGCACTTCAAGGTTATCTTTTTCTTTGCCACCTATAGGCACAGTTTCGTGAGGAATATTGGGGATTCCCATCAAAATTTCATTTAGTTCGGTTTGAATCGCCTCTAATTGTGCCTCATGCGCCTTAAGTTGTTCTCCCATTTGGGAGACGTTTTCCAGTAGCGTTGTGATTTCTTGACCAGCTGCTTTGGCTTTGCCGATGGCTTTGGCACTACGATTGCGTTCGCTTTGTAATTCTTGGGTTTCTACTTGGCATTGTTTGCGGCTGGCTTCTAGTTTTGTCAAGCGAGTTTGATCAACAGTAAAACCACGTTGCGCTAATTTTTTGGTAACTTCTTCCAAATTATGGCGTAAAAGTTGTGGATCAAGCATATCAGGATTGCAGGGTATAAGTTAATCGCATTGAGCCTGCCAATATACAATATGATTAGGCTCAACGAGAGTTTTTAGGTGAGATAAAATTTGAGTGATTTTTTCTGGGCTATCAAAAAATTCTATAATCACTGGTAAGTCTAAAGATAAGTCGACTAAATGGGCGGCATGAATTTTACCAGATTGACCAAAGCCACTAATGCCTCTCAGCACCGTCACGCCGCTGACTTTGCTATCGTCATGCAGATATTTCAACAATTTGTTGAGCCGCCCTTCGGCTTCAGTCAGGTAAATGCGTACCATTGTGATTGGTTTCATAGTAATCTTGCTAATTGCATTCCCAACCAGGTTGCTAGTAAACATAGTGACACGGTGAGAAAAATATTCAGTAAAGCTTTGATTGGTTCTCCGCCTTCAATCAGAGTCATGGTTTCTAAAGAAAAGGTGGAAAAAGTGGTAAATGCGCCCAGTAAGCCTATTAATAGAGCGGCTCGCCATTCAATGCTGGTAATTCGCTCTAGCATGAAAATATATAGAAATCCCATGATCAAGCTTCCCAATACGTTGACAATCAATGTTCCATAGGGAAATTCTTTGCCGAAAAGGGCATATATACCAGTGGACAGCCAAAAGCGCAAGACTGCACCTATGGCGCCACCGATAGCAATTGCAATTATACGGTTCATTGAAGCTTGAATTGCTGTACCAGAGTTCCCGCAATCGTAGCTCCCAAGCGTTCAGCAAAACGGTCTAAATAATTCCGTTTATAAGTAAAATCTTTGATTTCTTCAGCTTTGATGATTTCACGAGCAACATAGCTGCTGCTACCCAAAGCGTCGACTAAGCCGAGTTCCATAGCTTGTTCGCCTGTCCATAACAGCCCCGAAAATAGCTCTGGATTGTTCAACAATTCTAATTTTCCTTTTTCGGTTAAACTCTTTTCGCGCCCTTGTTTTACCACTGTGATAAATTGCTTATGGACATCTTTGAGTACGCTTTCAATGTGGGCTTTATCTTCTTGTTTCATGGGGGAAAATGGATCTAGAAATCCTTTATGTTTGCCAGCTGTCAGTAATCGACGTTCTATGCCCAATTTTTCCATGGCATTAACAAAGCCAAAACTGTTCATTAATACGCCAATTGATCCGATAATAGTGGCTTTATCGGCATAAATTTCGTCAGCAGCCGCAGCGATATAGTAGCCGCCAGATGTACACATGTCTGTTGCCACGGCATAGATAGGAATCTTCGGGTATTTTTCCCGTAAGCGTTTGATTTCATCATTAATGTAGCCGGCTTGCACTGGACTGCCGCCTGGGCTATTGATGCGAATAATCACGCCTGCGGTGTTTTCATCTTCAAATGCTCTACGTAGGCTTGTAACAAGTTTATCAGCGCTGGCTTGACTGTCGGCGGCAATGACACCTTGTACGTCAATCAGGGCGGTATGTTGATTATCTACAGCCTCATTCCAGCTCAGCAAGTCTGGTTCTACGAATATCAATAAAGTTGCAAATAAGTATATAAAAAACAACAGTATAAAAAAAATACGCCATCGTCTGGTTCGCCGCTTTTCTTTGATAGTGGCAAAGGCGAGTTCTCTTAATGTCTCGCGTTCCCAGTTTTCATCTAATTTGATTTCTGACATAATGTTTTTTTTCCTTGGTGTAACCACGCTGGTAAAGCTGAGAAACTATCTATACAAATCAATGGATTACATTGACACAATCTGGCCTGATCATGCACGCCATAACTAACTGCCACTGCTCCAACGCCCGCATTGTGAGCCATTTGTAAATCATATTCGGTGTCGCCTATCATCAATGTATCGGAGGGCTGCATGCCTAATTCATCCATTATTTCTTGCAACATTTGTGGGTTTGGCTTAGAGCTGGTTTCGTCGGCGCAGCGGGTGCTGTGAAATAGATTGGTTAATTGGCTTTCAGCTAAAGCCCTGCTCAATCCCTTGCGACTTTTGCCAGTTGCTATCGCCAACCAATAGCCCGCAGTTTCTAAGTTTTGCAAAGTCTCAGCCACGCCCGGAAATAAGGGAGCAGCCAATGCTTGATTGCTCAAAAAATGGTGGCGATAACGATCCGCAAGTTGTAAACATTGTTGTGTTGAAGCGGCTGGAAATAAAGTGGTAATTGCTTTGTCTAAGCTTAAACCGATGACATGACTAATTTGTGCCGGGAGGCGTTTTTCCAGATTTAAGTCGCTCATAGCAGCTTCAAAACTGGCGACTATACGGGGTGCTGAATCCATTAGCGTACCATCCCAATCAAATACTAACAATTTAAAGTTTTTTTCTGACATAGTAGGGTTTGTTGTAAAGCATCCGGTAATGGGGCTGATGTGCTAAGGTGGTAATTGATATCTGGTAAATCAATGTCCAATTTTTCAGCGTGCAAAAATAAACGTTTAAGCCCGTTTTGGCGCATTTGTTGGTTAAAGCTTTCATCACCATATTTGCCATCTCCAGCAATCGGATGTCCCTGATGGGCTGCATGTACACGGATTTGATGAGTACGCCCAGTCAAGGGTTGTACACGCAATAAAGTCGTTGTTGTAAACTGTTGTTCAATGCTAAACTGAGTGAGGGCGGATTTACCCTTGGCACTGACACGCACAATACGTTCTCCTGATTGTAAAATATTTTTACGCAATGGTGCATCTACCCTGCGGATGTGTGGATTCCAACGTCCCTGTACTAAGGCGAGATACTGTTTATGTATTCCACCATCGCGCAGTAAATCATGTAAGCGCCGTAACATGCTACGTTTTTTTGCAATCATCAAACAGCCAGAGGTTTCACGATCCAAACGGTGTACTAATTCTAAGTAAGGGGCGTTAGGATATAAAACACGCAAAGCTTCAATCACGCCACCATTAATGCCACTGCCACCATGCACAGCCATGCCAGCCGGTTTATTGATAATTAATAGATGAGCGTCTTCGTACAAAATGGCATTTAGCAATACCTTACGGCGGTTTGCACTTGGCACATTTGGATTGTGAACTTTATATTGCAGAGGCGGCAAACGCAATACATCGCCCACCACCAAGCGGTAAGTTGGCTTAATACGACCTTTATTGATACGCACTTCGCCAGTACGTAATATCCGATAGATATGACTTCTCGGCACAGCTTTAAGGTGGGTATGCAAAAAGTTATCAATACGTTGCCCGGCTTTATCCGCAGAAATTGTCAGCATAGTCACAGGGCGTTGTTTGAAAGTTGATAGACTCATGGTGAAAATTATAACACCGGTAGTTCCACCTTTTGTTGCCAAAAAAAAAATTAAATTTTTTCGTACAGCAGAACGACACCATACAGCAAGGAGAGCGTCAACTACACAGCCGCAATCTTGTGCGCCCAACAAAACATGGAATCTCAGTGCTACGAAGTTGAGTAGTATCACTTAAGGATTAATTTGAATGAAGAGAATATTAATTAACGCGACTCAACCTGAAGAGTTGCGTGTCGCGATGGTCGATGGACAAAAATTAGACAATTTTGACATCGAAACAGCTAGTCGCAAGCAAATAAAATCTAATATTTACAAAGGTAAAATCACCCGCATAGAACCCAGTTTAGAGGCTGCTTTTATTGACTTTGGTATTGAAAGACATGGCTTTTTGCCGCTTAAGGATGTTGTCCGCGGTTATTTTAAAACAGACGCATCAGAAGAAAGTGGTGAAAATAAACCGGTTCGTCGCAGCATTAAGGATGTATTGCACGAGGGACAGGAAATTATCATACAGATAGATAAGGAAGAACGCGGTAACAAAGGTGCCGCTTTAACGACTTATATCAGCTTAGCGGGACGCTATCTGGTGTTGATGCCGAATAATCCACGAGCGGGTGGTGTATCGCGCCGCATTGAAGGGGATGAACGTAATGAAGCTAGGGAAGCTTTGAGTGCCCTAGAAATACCAGCCGGTATGGGATTGATATTGCGTACAGCTGGTGTTAATAAAACGGTTGATGAGTTGAAATGGGATTTGGAGTACCTATTGCAATTATGGCAAGCCATAGAAAACTCTTCTAAAGAGTGCTCGGCACCTATTCTGATTTATCAGGAAAGTAATGTGATCATCCGCGCCATCCGCGATTATTTGCGCGAAGATATCGGTGAAATTATCGTTGATAATCCAGACATTTATCGAGATGCATGCAAATTCATGCAGCAGATAATGCCACAGCATGTTAATAAGGTCAAACTGCATCAGGATAAGGTACTGTTATTTACGCGCTATCAAATTGAAAGCCAAATTGAGTCGGCTTTTCAACGCGAAGTGAAATTACCCTCTGGGGGTGCCATTGTTTTTGATCATACTGAGGCTTTGTTATCGGTAGATATTAATTCAGCGCGCGCGACAAGGGGGGTGGATATAGAGGAAACGGCTCTCAATACCAATTTGGAAGCTGTTGATGAAATTGCCAGACAGTTGCGTCTGCGCGATGTAGGCGGTTTGGTGGTGATAGATTTCATTGATATGCTTAGTCATAAAAATCAGCGTGAAGTTGAAAACCGCATCAAAGAGGCGCTGAGAATGGATAGGGCGCGAGTACAAGTTGGGCGTATTTCTCGATTTGGTTTATTAGAAATGTCGCGCCAACGTTTACGTCCCTCTCTCGGTGAATCCAGCCAGATAGTTTGCCCACGTTGCAATGGACAAGGCAGTATTCGTAGTATTGAATCTTTATCCTTATCCATTTTGCGCTTAATGGAAGAAGAGGCGATGAAGGATCAAACTACTCAAATCATCGCGCAAGTGCCGGTGGAAGTGGCAACCTATTTACTCAATGAAAAACGGCAGGCTACATTGGAAATTGAGAGTCGGCAAGGTATCAATATTGTGCTGATACCTAATCCCAACATGGAAACGCCCAGATATGATGTGCAACGTGTGCGGCAGGATGATAAAAAAGAGCCTAATAAAGCAAGTTATCAACTGGCAACCAAGCCACAAGAAGTGGTGGTTGATAATTACAAGGCGCAGGCAAAACTGGAATCATCTGAAGAGCCGGCTGTCAAAGGCGTGGTACATACTACCCCGCCGGTGCTGGCAAGTAGGCGAGGATTGATAAAACGTTTTTGGCTTAAAATGTTTTCTAAAAAGCCAGTTGCTGTTAAGGAAACAACGGCTCCCATGCAACAAAAGCAGCAAAATCAATCGCCCGTTACGCAAAAACGTCCTCGTTATTATTCAAAAGCGCGTTCAAGGTATGATGCTTCCGTGGATAGCTCAAACAAAACTGGCGCAGGCGATAATGGTAATAATCGTTCTAGTACTTTTGTGCGTCGTAATCGTCGCAGAAAACGTCCTGAATCGTCGTAGTGAACTAATAAATCCTATTTTTTGAACAAAATAGGATTTATTTGGGATTATAGTGATTTGTTGTCAATCTTGTGCATTCAATGCTTGACCATTGACTTCACGACTATCTGGTCCCATCAAATAAAGATATTTGTAGGGTGGGTAGAGCGAAGCGAAACCCACCATTGTTTTAAATTTCAAAGGCTTGGTGGGTTTAGCTATCGCTATACCCACCCTACATGAAAGATATTTTTTCTTAACTTAATGGCATTGGGTTACAAACTCCGTCTGGCAACGGAAATATTTTTCTGAAAAGCTATATACCAGGATCGCTTTAAATTTTAGCGATTCCAGTATCAGACGGTTTTTTCATCAGCCATTTTAGTTAATATGCCAACAATTTTATTAACATTTGCAATGTGATATTCCACTACATCAACATAGGCAATGTTGTCTTTGTATTCGAGAAATCGCCATGTATTACCAGTTGTTACGGTACCATATATTTTAGGTAAAGGTTCATTTTCTTTTTCATTAAAGAGACTCGATGCAAACATTTCAGCTAGGTCACAATTTTGTTGTTAAATATAAACATTATTAACAATCATGTTTATAAATCCGAACACGGGAGCGACCAACCCACTATCTCCTCGCCTCCGC
>Ga0209780_1001141_pt1 | contig 16847 bp, 8 predicted proteins | sample WorMetexBAHAMAS2_FD_187384 | JGI IMG/M metagenome (GOLD analysis project Ga0209780, IMG submission 187384) | Marine gutless worms symbiont microbial communities from Max Planck institute for Marine Microbiology, Germany - Inanidrilus exumae... | ecosystem: Host-associated > Annelida > Digestive...
TTATTTGACGCGCCTCTCCACGAATCCTCTGTAGCAAACTCCACTATCTTCGCATCTGTAGGCCGAAGATAACTTCAATATAGAAGTGTCCAAAATTTCACAAAGTCTCAGATGACTTTAAACTCTCTCTCTCGCCATCAGCGTTCAAACAACTCCTAACTCCCAACTGTCATCTCGCAATAAATAAGTAAGGCTATAGGCCATACGATGCCAGCATAGGCCTACAGGGCCGCTAACAATGTTTCCTATACTAGGCTAGCCAGCACTAACCTAGCCTATACAATTCTAGTGTGATGTGTCAATTACACTATACGTTTAACGTAGTTTAAATGCACCTTGTTACAATGATCATGTGCTACGTTACATTTTACCGGATCGCCGTAATCATTCGTACTGTCTTAGACCGAAGTGTCACGAACTCACGTTAGCAATTAGGCGCGATTCTCGAAACGTCTTCCAACGACTTTTGTTTAAAGACATGTATTAGCATTGTTTTTTTTTTACATATTTTAGCAATTTTTGCCGCATGAATTTGTATTATCATGTATTTTTTTGCGTTTTGCCAACTGCATAATAAACCTATATATGTATATATGTATGCATGTACGTCAGAGCAAGGTTCGAATCGCCTTCACCATCCCACGGCGATGTGCCTCTCAATTGTCCGGCAGCGGGAGGGAACAGTGTATGAGGCGACGAGTCCTGACTCAAAACAACTCATATGATGAATAAGACGTATCTTAAAAACGACAGTAAACTCCATCGACATCGTCTCTGTTACATCATCGTTCGATAGTTCAGTAGTTCAAACAACACGCCTCGACAACGCTATTAAGCCTATATTTCTACTGTCTCTCTGTCTCGATCTTCCCGAAGCCTCGCCAACGTCTCTGTCTCGACTAGCACACGACTCTTATATACACTTTCAGCGCGCCTAACTGCCCACAGGCTACTACAGAGGCCTAGGCTCCCACGGGATCGGTGTATTAGCGTCGGTACAAATCGGTACAGTCCAACGCATGGACCGGTACATCGTCGGTCCACCCAGCCCGGAAATAAGCCGCTACGGAAGACGACAGACAAAGTTCCGGTACGAAACCCGCACAACAGACAGATACGGCAGGCACGAAGCCCTCCACAAGACAGACAGACCCACAGAGTGAAATTCAGGACACCTGTCTGTATTAGTGAACATTTTCACATTTAATGAATTGTGGAATCACTGGAATGTAACTTTTTGTCACAAAACAAGGCGTGCATGTAATGTACAGCGACAAAATTCGTGCGATAAGTATTACAAGGTAGTGTAGACACATTAGTTAGGTGAGGTGGACAACTGAACTGTTATGCGATGTCAAATTATGCGAGGAATTTTTGTGTCAAAAATTATTAAAATCAGACAACTATTCCTCAAATTATAGTCAATAATATGAGTGGATTTTTTTCTGAAACCCGGTGTATATGCTTGATACTAACAATAAGTTAGTGATAACTTAAGCACTTCCATCTAATACAGAGCAATAACGATTACATCCGATAAATCGACAATAAACACCGCGCCCACAGCAATAAGATAAGTTGTTGCTAAGAGTTAATTCAAACAATAACCTACAAGTTTAGCTTCTACAGTACAAATACGGTATTCAAAGAGTATTGTTAAGACATTCCTTATCTTAGAGTTGTAAAATATCAATAATTAGCACTGGGCGTAGCGATGACAAACGCATTGTGTACAATATACTGACTTCTGCGGTGGAATAAGTATAGAAGAATCGGCCACGACAGCATTACTATGCTTGACAATAACAATAAGTTAGTGACCATTTAAGCTCTGCTACCTAACACACAGCACTAACGATTATATCCGATAAACCGACAATAAACACCGCGATCACAGCAACATGATACGTTGTTACTACTAGTTAATTCAAACAGTAAATCAACTGGTTTATTTTTATGGTAGGTCAAAAGCTGGATTGAAACATGCTTACGAGTAAAAAAATAATCTACAAGTTTAGCTTCTAGAATACAACTATAGAAATAAATACGGTATTCACAAATTCACTTGCGACGACTCACAATGGTTTGACTTGACACGACCACATTTTCTTCTAAATGTTACTCTTATTATTAGAACAGAAATTTACACAACTGCTAATGTAGTAATGACGACAACAACGGAGCAGACAACGTCAGGCGTTGCTACGACAACTGAACAGACCACCGCGCCGCCAACAACTACACTGGGCGAAACAACGACGGTTGAGGCAACGACAACATCACTTGAGCCAACAACAACGTTCAGAACTACAACACCGTGTGCGTTAAGTAAAGATGGCTGTTACGAGAATGTTACCTCGCATGGTTGTATAAGAGTCAATAATTAGTCTGCGACCGACATTTGCAATGTCTTTTTCTATACTACTTGGTTGAACCCAAAACTATTGAACTCAAGTGTGCAATTTAAATGGCTATAGCTTTGGAAAGACTGGACCGATTTGGACAATGTTTGGCTCATACGAACCAGAAAGATTAGGCTTTCTAATGGGGTAAGCATAATCGTGATTAGCCTACGGCCAGTCAGAGTCATTAATTATTAAATGATTAAATGCCTAAAAGTGGGAATTTTATTGGAATAGCGACATATAATAACTTAAAGTGTTAGTTAATAATGAGTCTAAGGTCGGAGATGCAATAAAGGGTTAAGAAAGTATTTATCCACTAATTCTAAGCGACTAGGGTATTTATCTGTCAAATTCTAACGATTATAACGTCGGCGAGATATACAGAGTATGTACGCGCGCTATAACGAACGAAGCGGCGAATGACCGCACGAAGCACGGACGAAGACCGGTCGAAGATATGAATTTAACCTATGAATTAGCCTATTAATGATTATGATAGACAATAGAAGTATTCCTCATCCAACGCCCGTGTATCATACATATTATTAGATCACATCGCGGAACTACGTACGTAGATGCTGCCTATTGTTACCGACCGAGTAGCCTGGTCTGTCGGTCTGTCTGTCGGTCTGGCACCTAGTGAGCCCTGCAAAAACGGCTGAAGCGATCGAGATGCCGTTTGCGTAGTGATGGTATAAGAGGACATGAGAAAAATTGTTCACAACAATGTTCATGTTGGATGTCAGAAGATTTCTTCTTAGTGACAGAGAGATTAACAACTGGAACTCACTCCCATCATATTGTGTAAATTGTAATAATTTGAGCACATTTAAAACACAGCAGAACTGAAACCGGAAATAAACGTGAATTTTGACTATGCTAGACAGTAGGCGTTATATGGCACAAGCCGGTGCTAACTCATGTCAACATTATCTGTATAGATTTTTGGCTTCGGTGAATTCGATAAATAGTCGATGGTTTCATGCTAATTTCCAAGAAAATGAATATCAAAAGAAAATTTACTCATATGTTTGAACACATCGAACGGCGGTTAGGATTTCACCCTTCATAGCGACATTATTGCTGTTTTTACGCTGGCAATTACAGCTGAAATTCAGAGATGTGATCTGCTAATATAGCGATAACCACCACAATGGAGGAGACAACGACAAGCATTGCAACGTCAAAGCCAACGACAACAGTGGAGGTGACGACTACAACAGCGGAGCCAACGACGACACCGGAAGAGTTAACTACCACAGTGGAAACAGCTACTACTCAGTCACCTCCTCTGCCTGTACACTGCTGCTGCCGCTGTTGCTACGACGTGACGTCATCACCGCTGACGTCATCGTGCACCGTCTGTGGTGACGAGTCGCTAGCTGATGCGGTGCAGTGTGCCGCTCAGCCGCCGCCATCACCGACTCAATTCACTCGACCGACGGAGCCCAACTTTGAACCGCCGTCGAAGCTCGAGGGCAGCAAGTTCGAGGAGCGACTGGCGTTTAATGAGGAGTTTTTGGCGAAGGAAAAGTTGACGGAGATGCTGGCTTCCTTTTCACTGGGTGAAAAGAGTGCTTTAGGTTTCACTGCTTCAGAATTCATACTCGATTGCAACTACGATGGCATTTCTTGTAGTTCTGAGTAAGTATCAACTTTGCTGCTCTCCTGGTAGCTTTTAGGAAGCTGCGTAAACTGCTCGGAACAAGTTAGTCGGTATCATATGAATTTGGATTTGCAAGGAATGCGTAATGCAAGTCATTCGATGCCAGTAAAATGTTCACTGATTGATAAAATATTTATGAATTTATTGTTAACAGTCAAGATGTTCTCGCTTTTGGGGACGTCGTTTAGAGCTATTATATCAGTCATTCTATAATAATTTCGTCAACATTGTCTTTCTTTGGTGGACCAAATTGCTCAGGGTTCCAAAATGACATTTGATGCCAGGCTGGCTAACCGATCTTTTTTACTTTTTGACTTTCGGGCACTCTGTAGCTCAACCCTGAACGCCAGAGTACCCGAAGGTCAAAAACTAAAAATGGTCAGCTTGGCGTCAAATCCCTGAATTAGTGTAGCTATATTGGAAACACTGGGCTAAAGTTGGTTAAACAACAAAGAAGATGTAGTCAGCACGCATGCTTAATGAAACCAGCAATGAATGACTATTGATTACGTGTTAAACCATTAGCTCTTTTAACCCTGCGGTGCTTAACGCCTTTGTTATAACGGTGCCATAAAACAAACAATGTCGTAACACTGAGTTCATTGAACACGGAACACACGGTTTAACTTCATGTTCGTCGTCAGGTCTGACAAGTGGGGGGGAGTCGAGTGGGGCGGACGAGTGCATGGGTAGGGATCTTCCCTTCCCCGTTTGTGGAGCATGTGATGTGAAAATTGTGGCCAGTTCCAGCAAAGCAACAGACAGCCACATTGAAATCATACCACTGTCAGGGAAGCGGCAAGCTTCATGCCTGACCGACTCCTCTTATTTTCGTAAACTCACCGATTTCAACTTACATAGCGCGTCGCGAGGTCCCTCGGCGATAGCTGAGCTTCTTGTAGAGATCATATTAATACCTTAACGGCTGCACTAGGTGAGCGTGAGACACTACAGGTGCATATTTACTTAGGTGTGTGAATGAGTATGTATTGCATGTATTGCAAATTCATAAACATTAAGTTTAAGGCACAATGTTAAAGCGTATGTAGCACATGACTTTGATTTTTTTTCTGTGTTATCCATGACGGTTTCACTTCAAAAATGACCATATTATCAGCATGCAGCATAGTAGTATACACGCAGGCGTGTTCAGTGTAATATTTACAAATGCAACAATGGAGCCACGCCCTCGTAAAATACTATATTCAGAGTTCACTCATGTGTGTCCATTAAACGTGACTTTTGAATATGAATTTCTTAGCTTCTCGGTTAATAATTTTTCAGAACGTTTCACCATACCACCTCTTAAATGCACCAGTGGGCGTGTTATGACAGCTACAACACCAGCATTCACAACAGTAGCCTCTATTTCTCACAGACTGAAAACAAATACATGGGCCGAAAACTGTCTACAAAATACAGTATGTTTTCATCGTACTGCAGCTTCAGAGTATCGAAAATATTCTTTGCGCCTCTGTATATTTCCAGCGCCTCAATATCTTCTGACTTTACGGCGCTATACAAATCCTATTTTATTATTATTTATTATTAATGTTTAATGTCTCGAAATGACTGTCTGATTTACGGTATCAAATACATTACAGAGGTAACGAGACACAAACGCGTAACTTTTAATATCTTATTTGTATTTCTTACGATAGTGCATTATGCACGTTACACGTACATGCCCCCTATACTTAGTACATTATTTGCGACGTTGCGTGGTGTTCAGAGAATTTTCGCACTTCTATAATCCGCTTCACGGCAATTGTTACGTCTACAACTCCGGCTGGAATTCAAGCGTTAAACTGAAAACTTCCACAAAGAGCGGAAGACTACACGGTTGATACTATAGCTAATAGACTAATACATTTCATTGACACGCGAAGATTGCGATGAACACAAATAACGGACTTCTAACTGCTTTCACACATTCCCGGATGCCAAGCCAGATCAGATGACCCCGGACGATACATTTCGGCAGTCCGGGACGATCCGGCAATAGCCCGGCATCCTAAGACACTGTGACGTCATTTAAAGCCGGTCTGAGCACGACGGGCAGAGGTATAACTAGGGTCTTCCCGCCAGGCCGCGGCGTGGCGTAGTGGTAGCGTCGTTGGTCTAGATCAACGAAGTTAACCTACGCTCAGCCCGGTTAGTACTGGGACGGGTGACCGTGTCCGGGTTCGACTCTCGGAGGCGGCACTTTATTTCGGTATGCAACCAACCACCCAGGTCGACTCAGCCTTCTACCATCCGTGGGACGGTAAAATGAGTACAAGCCAAAGGACGGTGATGTTCTGCGGCTGGGGAGTAAAGGCAGGCATGGTGTAATGTGCAGGTAAAACTGTGTGATCCATGTCTGAGCGCATTTGAGGCGCTTTGCGTCAAAAATGCGCTATACAAATCGACGTATACTTTCTTTACTAGCCGGTCTCTACACGGTCCTACCGGAGACGTTCCGGTCATGGTGCAAGGCCGAAGGAGGAATGTGCGCAGGAAGGCGGATTCACTCTGTCCCTACACGGACCTTGGCGGTCTCCAGGCGGTTTCTCCCAGACTCCAGGATTGCAGCTCTTGCGACCTCACGGTGCATATATCAAAGGCCACCTGGCGACCCGAAATAGAAAAACAAAGTGCTACTTACTTGACCACTCGTTTCCTTGTCACCATTCTGTGCATTTGATTTTTCAAAAAGCCGAATGACTCCATAATCCACTTCTGCTTGTCTGTCAATGGCCTAGCCTCATCACCGGATTTCTTCTTGGTTATCTTGCTGACAGTGGTTCTCATCGATTTGATCCATGTTCTGCTCCTTGTATTCTTTCTTAACTTTGTTGTACAGAACTTCATTGTTTCTGTACCATTCCGCTATATCTTGCTCCTGCAATTCCGTGAGGAACAGCGGCTCTTTCCTTTTCTTGCCCCCAAACACTAGATGCTGTGCTCCTTGCTGGTGAGGTGAGTTCACCGGATGGAGCTCTGGGCTCCGACTGTGGCGGAGAAGCATCCGTGGAGGTGGTTGCTGGAGCACCACTACACTGAATGTCGCTGCATGCAGGTGTCTCTTCTGGCGAAGATGCTGCAGCAGCTGCTGGCGCCGGTTCACTCCAGTTCTTGTGAGACTTGCCCGGCATGGTGAAATACAATCAGCGGTGTCTCCTCTAGCAAGTGTCAAACTGAAATAACAGCGCTCTCCTCCGGGAGCATTTTCTACGTCCGGCGCGACCGTCGAGCTACCGGCTACACGCCGTACCGTCCGTGGTGCCACGATGCCGAAACCGTGAATACTCCGAGACTTCCTGCAACAGGCCGTGAATACAGCGGCTTATTGCGGGGATAAGACCGTGAGTGTCCGTGTAGCCTCCGGGCACAATCCGTGCAGGCACCGTCATTCTCTGTGATCTTCGTGATGAAATTTCTACTTCCAGATGGCCGCGGTCTCCAGACGGTGCAGCAGGACGATTTCGGTGACTCCACGGAAGCTTGCCCGCAGCTCCCGGCGTTTTTTCATCCGGGAACACCCGGTCTGCCTAAAAATCGAAATCCATGAAATCCACAAAACCTACGATACGATTTCGTAGATTTTGTGATTTCGTGGATTTCGATTTTTAGGCAGACCGCAGACCGGGAGCACCGGGCACAAAAATTGAACATGTTTAATTTTTTTCTTGGAAAGGCCGGACATCAAGCGGGCTTCTATACGGCGCACACGGGATAATCCGGGAAGATGCCGGACCAGCCATTCGTGATCATCCGGCCTCGCATCCAGGAATGAGTGAAAGGGACATAAGTCACTGTGCATAATCTGTTGATTTACAGAGATTCGATTCTACCGTCTCTGAATCGAATTCAGGTCAAGATTCCAATCCATTTAACTACGACATAACTCAGAAAAACATACGTCACTTTAACCACACTAATTACTACCTATTTAACAAACTATGCAACCTAGTTTTTGCGACATAAAAGTTTAAAAAGTTCCACTTGAAACTTTAGTTTTCAATAAATTAACGTTTATTGCTTACTAACGAGTTGCCAGTGGCGTGAATTAGTAAAGTAATGATAAAAGAGTGACAATGATCATAAAATGCATCGATTTCGTGCATTGATTGGGTGCCACCTTTTCGTAAACAGAATGTCTCCCTCCTATAGTCTAACTAATGTGGCAAATGTGCTACCAAGATTGATTGATTGAGTTATGGTTTTACGTCACACTCGACACAAAATAGGTCATCTCGGAGACGTACGTTTTCCCCAGCCAATCTCTTGGCTAAGTACTGAAATGGTACTTATTAATGTTTTGCTTTTAATGATTTTGCAGTCATTGTCTAATCTAAAAATAAACAGTAATAAAATTGTTGGCTTTATTTTAATGATATTATTATACTTGACAGCTGGCCACTTTTGTATTTTCCATTTTTCTGCACATAAACATATTATTTTGAAATGTAATGTTTGGCTCAGTTTTCAGCGACTACGTTGCTTTTTACGGGGATAGGCATAAACATCTCTTAATATGGTCAATGTTGTAGGACTTTTAATATATTGAGATATTGAAACAGACGAATATCATGGATTCTAATCTGGACAAAAAGTACATATTTAAAGACAGCCGAGTTGCAATTCTCATCAGAGAGCTCTGTTAAAAACCGAATTTACAACATATCACAGCGCAATACTTTTTGTTTTATTGCTTATGTAGGACTGTCAATTACGTTGAATATTAATCAGAATGAGTACATCACACAAGCCGGAGATACAGCAGGTGCCGTTGTCGTTATTCGTCCTCAGAATCAGATGCCGTTTCCCGAGGACGACGGTATTATTGTGAGTCCAGGTCACGCCACGTCCATTGCTATTACACAGGTAAACAAAAAGCAATCAGTTGTCGTCATGTGGAAATGGATTCGTAGTTTCTGTATGTCATAGAGAAATTACGAATCCATTTCCACGTGTCCTATACTGGATTATATGGAATAACTGTTCACAGTTTATCTGATGCTGCATAAGCCAAAGGTAGAAAATGGCAAAAAATAAAGTAAATGTCATTAAATCTGTCAGTCGCCAGCTTCAAATGTATAACCTAGCGCATGTATTTCATGGTTATAGATTTAGCGTTCCTGTTAATTTTTGCCGTAGTAGAACAGACAGACGGACAGACGGACACACGATGACAACGTATACCGCGCTAGCATAGCGTCGCGCGGTAAAATGCTTGTTGGAGCAATGTGCTTGTCAGTTCCGGGGTGTGGTTTGAGACAGGAGTTGTCAGAGTTATTTTTGGATCTTTACCTACGTCGACGGCAGTCGCGAGGGAGGGTACGGTTTTCACCGGCGTTTGTCTGTGTGCCTGTTTTCCGCACGATATCTCAAACACCGATGCAGCTAGTATCACCAAACTTGGCATACTGATGTTGCACGGTGAGTCTAAGAGACCCATTTATTTCGGGATCAAAATATCAAGCGTCAAGGTCAAGAGTCATAAAAACAGTGCTGGTATGCGTCTTCGCACTCTTGTGAGTGCTGGCTTCTTCTAGTTAGTTATGTGACAGGCTAATTTTGTAAAATCAGAATTCATCTTGACGCTGCTTACTGTTTGTGAGCGTACGAGCGATGCTGCTGTGTGCAGACACTGGTGGCACGTCTGGCTGATCCATACGGCGAGTGCGAAGACCCAAATGACGTCGATAAGACTCTCAACGCATACGCCGAACACTACCCCGTTCTCTACACCGCACACGTCAGTTTCTGCGTTGTTGGCTTGTTGCCGAGTGTTTTCTTTCCACGCATCCGAGTAGCGACAATTAGAACAAATTACGCCATTCATTGTTACTTCTTCTTTCGATTTGTTTCAAGCTCGCTGTATTCTAGCCACCGCAGTAATATGAAAGTATGGCACAGATGTTTTGTATATATATATATATACTCAGCATCATTAGGAGCTTGTAGAGTGAGTCGGGAGAATAAAGCATCGATTGAATATACTTTCTCAGCAACAGTTCTGCCAAAAATGGTCAAAATTGACGGTGGCAGTGGTCATGGCGATTAGTTTCTTAGTGATGAAATAAAATTACTTGATGACCATTCTATACACACGATCGTATTAAAATAGACGTCAAATAAGCCTTTACACCTCATATTGAAATTGGTTATCTTTGGTCTTGTTAAGCTGACTGCGTCTAGGGGTAAGCATAATGTAACGGTCTGGCGACCGTCCGTCTGTCCGTCTTTTTCGTTTTTAGCCTTAATTGAGCCCGCGGTGCATAATCAACGCGACTCACCAGGGGGCAGCATGCAACGCAGCCGGCGTACATTTCAGCCCGACAATGATACGGACCGACATACTTGTAGTTGACTGTTTCCGTCTTCACAGGCATGCGAGAAGACCTGTTACCAGCGCAACGTGATAGCACAGTGTCAATGCAGTGATGCTCATTTCCCGCCTTCAAACGCTTCCGCTTTCAACTACGCCATCGTTCCAGTCTGCTCCACAGCAAACATCACGCAAGGTACGAACAGCTGCTGCTGAAGCAATAGGCTGCGGATACATCATTCTGTCTCTGTGCCGCTACCGGTAATGCTTAGATGCCTGCGCAAAATGTTATTAAATAAAACTGAGAAAAAATCCAGCAAATTTTACTGTATTTTTACTCAGTTTTCACAGCTAAATTAGTAGTCATCATCTCTATTTTTCTGACTACTGTTGCCTACTGTTTTTTACCGTGCAACAGTACTAATAAAGCGTATTATGCTGTCATATATACTGGAGGTTTTAAGACCCGTTGACATCGCCGCAACTGGCATAGCGCGTCGCGCGCTGTCTCTGCGGTAGCCGAGCTTCTTGCTCATCATGAAACCGTGTGTCATTGAATTTTTCTTAGTTAGGCCCTGCAATGAACAGTTCAGTCCGAAGTAGTGATCACAGCTTTGTAAGCACGCCTTGTGACTGTTGCATTTAGACGCTGTGTATACATTTTCTTTCTTTCTTACTTACTTACTTACTTACTTACTTACTTACTTACTTACTACTGTACTGCAAATAATTATTGTCATTAGATCTATCTATAAGTATCCATACAGTCTAATATTATATAATTGCAGTCAAGTCAGCTATACAGTGCTATAAGCTGTACAGTTATATTATGGGTCTAATACAAATGATAAATACCAAAATATTATGTTTTAGATGACTGCCGATACGGAGTATTTAAGCAGTTCATGGACGGACAGCTGGAATGTCATTGTCCAGAAAGATGCTGGTAGGATATAATCGTACTTTACATTTACTCCGTTTTCATCGAACACAGTGAAATCTGTTCAGTGATGGATTCCCATAAGCCGTAGCAGATTTATCAACATTTGTGATTTATGTCACACACCTAGTAGGCTTAGGCTAGCATGTTTTTGCGTTTGTTACTGAATGCACTCAATGCTGGTCTTAGACGTAAATAGCGAGGCTCCCGAGCAGTCGGCGAGGCTTTTCTGCCCGAGCTTCAGTAGACTAACAATGACAACAGTTATTTATTGCGGACAGACGAAGTCAAGAACACGAAAGAAATTTAGTGTACGTATAGCAACATTACATGTAGAGCGTGTAACAGGAGTTCCACAGTTTGTATAAATTCTTATTGTCGCAAAAACATATAAACTGCATTAAGTGTCCTTTGGCTAACATTCAACAGCAATCAATGCCACAACCTCGTGATTTTTTTACTTAACCTGAACACGGCAAGTCGTCGTTGTCGTTGTCGCGGTTATAAATTACATTTATAAAGTATATTGTAGCCTTCTTACTTACTGAGTTAGTTCGGTCCTTCAATGTCCAGTCCTGCAATTTCAGCGCTCCACCCGGACGGTAGAACACCGGCACTGGAGTCTGGAGCTGCACATGTTTTTCAGTTTCAGTATTTTCGTCTGCTGTATGTGTGCACGTATGTGTGTCTGCGTATTATGACGGTGCATCGCAAATTCAAATAGCTTGACTGACGTCGTTGTAGGGATAGACTGTTCAAAACCGAGACATCAATTTTCGCTTGGCCATCTAAACGAGCAAGGGTATGTGATAATGTAGAAGTTTATTTCAAGTCAAGTCATTCGTCATTACCCTTACCCTATGTGACAAATGTCCAGTGTCAGTTGTCATTTTTATGCCATTTATTTTTATTCTTTGTAATATATTTAATCTAGATAAGCTAAAAACTGTAGGGAATTTAGAGGCATTTTGTGCGCATTAATACGAACATCAGATGTCGTTCTTGAAGGAAGTACATTTTTACACTATCAGAAAATAACCAACTCTCACTTCGGTTATATAATTCCGATTTCAGCAAATGCTGAACCTCATACTGGAGTAATTAAATATAGGAAGTGAAATTTAATATGACATTCTTTCTCGTTTTTCTCAATATATTTACAGTTAACAGACTGTAAATATATTGCAGTAGCATTTCAAACCGTCGTCTGATGCCTTTTTAAAATAATATATGCAGTGCATGTAATTATAATTATGGCACACGTATTGATGGCTCGGTAGTCTAGTGGTTAGGGCGTTGGATTTGCGACTCGATGGTCATCAGTTCGATTGCAGGCCAAAATGAATGTGATGGTTAGCTTCATTCCAATCAGCAGCCTGTCATAAATGTAAAAGCTAGCTTCTGTGCTTAGAATTTGTGGATAAAATTTTGATATTTGCCGTTTTAAAGCAGAAGCTTGTACAAAGAACAGAAACTGGAGCAAGTTTTTGTTTTTATAATATAATTTAATATAATATAATTTATGTCCAGCTGTCGTTCCATTCAGAAGCCAACAGCAGTTTGTTCACTGTGTGCAACTTTGCAACACGCAAAATGACACAAATGTTACACGTTGACAGAGATGGTGTCGACACAATAGAATGTCGGCTGTAATGCAGCGCATCCTGCAGTTGACCTGTCTGTAATGTTGTCAGAAACGCATCTTGTCGTCGGTGAATAACAGCTTTGGTTCTAACGTCGACACCAACGACGTGAAAGTGGCTCTAGACAATTTACTCAGATTGGAAATATACTACAAAGAATTTAACTACGAGGGAATTCAGGAAACACCGGCATATACGGTACACAACGGCTCGTCTGTGTTGTCCATACATACCAAACTTATTGTAGTGACATAGAGGAATAGACTATAGTCACTGATTGACATTAGTGTTTTAGATTTGCCATGCATGCACTTAAAACGAGGTGTTAATTTTTCAATAACAACCTAATTCAAGTTAGTTTTGCTGATTTGAGCGACCAGTTGCATGCAATAACAACCTAATGCCATGTAAGTTCGGATATACAAATTCCGTTCAACATGTTTTGCATGGAAAAGGCGCCTAACTGAAGTTAGGTATCTCATTGACATCTGGAGAGTGGAGACTTGTATTTCCATGAATGGCAATGTTATGCAGCATTGTTGACTAATTACAGTTAGGCTGTTTTTCTATGAAACTGGAATGGACGTGAACATTCAATTTATATGGAATAGCAACCCAACATGTGTTTTCTTCATATTTAGATCAAATGTTAACAAAAATAAATATATTTTTGCATTATCACATTTAGGACATCAAGACGAGCAGACCGGTATAAAAAATATGTCTGTATTATGCACTGCTAGAGTAATGAAGGCATGTATTTGGTGGAAAACTTCAGCACGCGTTTTCTCAAAATCAACAAAACGTGAGTTAGGCTGTTCTTCCACTAAGGTCTTGTACCCAAGTCCACATCATGTGGGTAAGTTTCGAAAATGTGAGAATGTCGATTTGTTAACTCCATGCATTTAAAGTCGGGGTATAGCGATTTTTTTCTTTTCGTTGTTTTAAAATAAACTATTAAAATGGTTAATGGTGTGATTTGAATACTTTTATGTGAAACATAACTACAGAAAAAAAGAAATTATTCTTCTCTCCGTAATGAACAGAATTTACGATATTTCATTAGAATTAGATATTCGTTGCCCTTAATCTGACTCCAGGAAGTTGGTACTCGGTAGTCTCGTTAAAAAAATCTTTGAAACTGAATATATCCATTAATATGCAAAAATAATTTTTCATGATATTTTTTCTGAATCACGAGTACATACCTGTATTTAATTATGCACTTTATTTTGAAACTTCAAAAATCGCTATACCCCGCCTTTAAGCTACGGTACTCATAATACTACCGCTATGGTTATAAGAGTAGTTAACAGTAGTTACTGCATTCAGCTTTAGGACTATTTCTTCAAAAATGTAGCGAATTGAGCACTGCGCAGGTCGACGTGCCCGCGAACTGATTTATCGCGAAATGATTTGTCCGCTCTCCGTTTCGTCGAGACGGCTTGTGTTCATGGGTGGTACAAGGATACGTGCTCCCAATACTGTCATATCACTCCCATCTTACGCTCTTTTCACTGGCTCAGGATCCCTGAACGTATCGAATACAAGCTCCTTTCACTTACCTACAAAGTTCTCACAACTACCCAACCTCCGTACCTTCATAATTTCATCTCCATTCAACGTCCTCGCAGTGCTCGCTCTTCATCCGTCGCTACTCTTGCTGGCCACCTTCATCATCCTCTCTAAAAATAACTGATCGCTCCTTTTGTTATGCTTCACTTTGTCTCTGAAATCAGCTCCCTTTTTCTTCGTCAACCTCATTCTGGTATCAGTTTTTTTCATTTCCTACTCACCTATTCCTTCATCCATCACTTCTTCCTCTTCTGATTCACCACTCTGTACATCTATAACTCCCTCTCTCTTTCACTCCCGGCTTACAACCTACCTCTTTCCCCTGTAGTTTCGCTTCTTCCTTTCGGGCTGCCTCCACGGATCTTTGCCTGGACCGTTTCTTCTGAGCTACTCTGTTTTTGATTATATTTTTTCCTTATTTTATCGTTTCTGGGCCGTGCGCTAGATTAAGCTGGCCATCCGTCATCTTTTGAGCGCCCGTTAATCTACGTATCGTATCGTATCGTATCGTATCGTATGTGTAAACACGGCCTGTCAACACGGGTCGTGAACACGGGTATATAATGTGTACGGACCCTTCCCTTAGGGGCCCATGCATACGTGAACAATCAGTGACGCGCTGTGTTTTTTTCAGCTGCTTCAGTACATCTCCGACTCAGGTGGAGTGCTCGGTCTCTGGTTCGGCTTCGCCATCATGACCTTCATCGAGTTCTTTGAGTTCTTCGTCGATTTTGTTGTCCTGACTGTCCACAAAGTATACAATATATTTTAAAAAGCAACTTTGATTTTCTGTTCCAGGTCGACGATGGACAGTTAGTCAATATGAACAACCGACCATCTAAACCTTTATCGTAAAATTTCCAAAGGCAGATTCAGACTCAGCAGCAAATACATAATCAAGTGATAATAGAAGTTTCCTCCAACATGTCGCTGCACCGTGAAACATTTTGTCGTAAAACTAGCTACTCTAGGTATGAAACCTGTTAAATAATAAATTTTAATAAAAACTAGACAGCATGGCAAAGCCCAGCATATAGCCCGCGCGGCGCAAATGCAACTGCGCATTTCCTACTTACTTACAGACTAGCTATGCCACTGCCACTTAACGTATAACCTTTAAAAACCAGCACACAGACAGCGTACTTTGACCATGTGTGCACCCATCCACCCATGCAAATGAGCAACAAGATCTCAGGGGTTACTGAACCTAAGTTCAAGACATTTTACCAGACGTAGAGGAATCATCGTCGATGTTAGCGCAATAATCGGCGTTACGATATTCCCGTCCGTTGTTGAATGCCAGCGTACAGAATGAAAACTGGGTGAATCAATTTTCGCCAATACGCGCCACAAATCGGTTACCATAGCAACGTCCCTTGAGCGAGCCGTTTGAATCATAATATTCTATTATTATGAATCCGCGTTACCCTTTATATTTCGTGAACGTTTTGGCGAGGATCAATCCAGGCAGTGTGATGAAAACATAGGAAACGTGTATTTCTGCCATGTGAACACCCACCCACCCATGCAAATGAGCAACAAGATCTCTGAAGGGGTTACAAGACCGAAGTTTATGAAATTTTTATCAGACGTAGAAGAATCATCGCCGATCTTCAAGCAATAATCGGCGTTGCGATATTCCCATGTGTCGTAAATGCCAGCACAAACAATAAAGGCGGGGTATGCCAACTTGTCGCCGTCTCGCGCCACAAAAATGGTTGCCATACTTACTAGTAATTAACGAAATTAACTCAGGTGATTCATGAGTTACAGTGAGTATTCAACGTGTTCTACTATTGTTCAAATGCAGGCGTGGAGACGTCTGCGTCATTGACTAGAAGAAGCTAGCACTCACAAGAGCGCCATGACTCACGATGGCAATATTTTGTGCCTCGTGACCTAGACCTTTGACCTTTTGACCCTGAAATGAACGGATTTCCAGGACGCGTTATGGACCATTTCTGTGTAAAGTTTGGTGATCCTAGCGGCATCTGTTTTTTAGATATCGTGTGGAAAACATACAGACAGACAGACAAACGCAGCTGAAAACCCGACGCATCATCACGCATGGCAACTACCGTCGACGTGGGTAACTGGAAAACGTAGGCTAAGTATCGCCGAGCCGCTGCAAAACCGGCAGCATGGCCGACTACACCCTACCATCAAATTGGTACCGGGTACAGGCTTTCATGCCACATTTGAGCCTGATCGGTATATAGAACCCCGCCGACAAACCGCCAAAAACGCGCAATTTGTACTTAATTTTCAGTTTCCATTCCCCGATCTGGGCCAAATTTGGCGT
>Ga0209780_1001142_pt1 | contig 16845 bp, 12 predicted proteins | sample WorMetexBAHAMAS2_FD_187384 | JGI IMG/M metagenome (GOLD analysis project Ga0209780, IMG submission 187384) | Marine gutless worms symbiont microbial communities from Max Planck institute for Marine Microbiology, Germany - Inanidrilus exumae... | ecosystem: Host-associated > Annelida > Digestive...
AGGGTTGAGGTTAATATATCGCTGGCCTTCCTTCACTGGGTAGAGATGGCTCTCCACCCTTGACCTTTTGTCTCTGATATAGCCATATTTGTGCTGAAAGGGGACGTTAAACTCGAACTAACTAACTAACTAACTTTTGTCGTGCGGGGCAGGAGCTCAGCAGGCACAGGTGGCAAGCGGTACAAGCAAGGCTGGGAAGACGAAGGGTCGGGCAGACGGGCAAGCCGACGGCCCAAATCGAGCCAAAATCGCGCTTATCTAGAGAAAATGCTTAGCAGGTTCTGACTGTGGATGATTTCTGCTCGATTGGGTCATTGCTTCGAGTTTCCTTCAATGCTATGTCGGCGAATGGAAGGGCATTTGGCCTGTTGAAAAGCAGTGACTATTATCACAAACAGTTCTGTTTTGGAACAGATGTAGGAAGAGAATCAAGGGGACAACTGGCTAACAAGGTTCATCTTGAAAACTATATGTATGTGTGCGGTGTGTGTGTGTGTGTGTTTGAAAATAATCTGAATGATGTTACTTATGCAAACCAACTTATGCTTTACGCTGCTGCCTGCAGGTGAATGTACCAGTCGGCAATGTTGAAATTCGTCGTGCTCAGATAGAAGAGATCCCACAGTGCAATTGCCGCACTGATGATGAAGCTCCATGTGGTCCAGAGTCAAATTGTATCAATCGACTTATGATGTACGAATGTCATCCTCTTGTGTGCCTTGCCGGTGACAGATGTTTGAACCAAGTCTTTCAGCAAAGACGGAGTCCTTTGATGAAGCCGTTCAATACTGGATGCCGTGGATGGGGTCTTCGAACACTCGTTGACATTGTTGCGGTTAGTTGAATGTGCATAACTGTTGCCTTTGTCTGAAGCGTTGTGAAAAGTCTCTGACATTTTGCTAATATACTTTTCTGGCTATTGGAAAATGACAACAGTTTCTCTTGAAAGTCACTGTTAAAAGCGGCTTTTGAGAAACACTTTTGGATGATAAGTATTTTCTTGAAAGTTTTGCACTTTTGAAAGTAACTTTTTATGTCAAGAATACGGAGGTTTGAACATTAGTTGTTGTGTATAAATTTGTTGGCCAACTTGAATGATACAAAACTTTCCTGTTTTGATGTGTTTACACGATTAGAAGTTTACTTAGTATGTTAGTTGTTTGCTCAAAAATAATGCATTGGAAATGTCGTGTAAATTAAATCAGATACTGACTAAAATTGGCTAAGGTTGATCATTTCTACAATCTGTTTAACTTGTGTTGTTACAACTTGAAATAGCTGTCTGTTAATTTGCAATAACAATAATCGATTTACAAGTTCTCCCTGGCATTTTCGTTGTTTACAAATTACTTTCACATTAAACTTTGAAGTGTTTTCTCTTGAATACGTTTGAAAGAAAAGTCATGTAAGTCACTTTTAGAAATTATCTTTCCTTTCCACTATGATGTTGGAACTTAAGGTTGAGTAAATATGTTAACCAGACAGTTTGTGTTTTTCTCTTCATCAGATTAGCATTTATTGCCAAAATGTGTGAACTTGTGAAACCTTTTTCACAGTTTCTGCATTAAGCCATCCAACCCAGGAGGCAACCAAGAACATATTTAACTAATAGTTTTTTTTAATGATTTTGCTTTTATCATCCAATTATTTTAGCATAAATGGTACTTAAATTCCTGGCTTTATTTGATATCTTTCTCTTTGACGACTGGCCATTTTTACATGTGCGTAATCTGCAAGAAAATTTATTATTTTCCGCTTTAATTCTAGGCTTAGTTTTCAGCTGTTATGTTGACTTTTGTTGGGATAAACTCTTTCTGGACAAACCAAGGATGCTGCACATCCTGCAGCAAAAAGCAGGACTTTGCAAGATCTGACAAGTGTAGCAAATGACAACTGATGCTTAACATCATCAGCCGCTGCCCAAAGACAAGGTTGGAGGGTGGTCTGCAGCAGCTTCACTTGGCTGATGATGTGGCTGTTCAGTGGCTGATGTCATAGAACTACGGCTGTAAATTTTTTTGTGGCAAAAAATAGGAAAATTTGTTGTCCACTTGTGGCAAAAAATGCCAAATTCGTGGATAATTTACGGTTGCAGTTATAGCAATACAAAAGAGCCAAATCCATCTTTCAGATGTTTTTGCTTTCAATCACAAACTTATCAGAAACATTAACTGGAGATTAATCAAAATTGTCAGTGACTGGGTGAGTGAGTAACGTCAATTCAGTCAGTATATTTCAGTCAGTTTTATGTTATTTTATGACATCATACTTGTGTTAGTCACAGCATTTCATTAGATATATAATTGGGATTGAACTGTTCAGGAGGGACTGAATTGGAAAGAATCCAATTTTTGTGAACGTTTTCACAGGGTGAGTTTGTTGGAGAGTATGTTGGAGACTTGATAAATGAAGAAGAGGCACAGCGAAGGCTGACTGAAGCGTATCGCAATAATGTCAACAACTTCTACATGATGACTCTGGACAGCAGTCGGTGAGTGGTGTCTGGGTTCATTCCTCCATAAAGCAAGGATGTTGCTTGCCATTAGTTTTTCTTTCTTTCTGTGTGTCTGTGAGCATGATGTTTTGCAAAAAGTTTCATGAAATTTGGCGAATGGGTTCTTCTTGGTACAGGGAAGTGTCAAGTAGACTTGGGTGGTCCCCAAGATTAAGGACTCTGCCAGTTTTGATTTTTGCTCCCGTAACTATAGTTTAAAATGCTGAAGATATCCAAATGATATCAGTGTTATATTGTTGGGCTTATGATATGTGTCATAATGTGATAATTGTGATGACCTTCAAATAACTGTAGATGCCAGTGGGCATCCAAAATTGTTGCATGTTGTTGGATTCATCAATGAATGACAAAATGGCTGAGCAGATTAAGTTGATTTTTAGGTCGATTCCTCCAAGTCGACCTAATAAAGTGGGCCCGTCCTTCCACAAAAAGTTTCTTCGATTTCAATGAAATTTGGTATGTAGGTAGAGGTCGATGACTGATGCATGATGGTATGCTGTATGCCCCGATCCAAGGTCAAGGTCAAGAGCTCTTCAAAGTCGGAAATTCGGCCATTTTCAAAGGCTGTCTCTTCCTTCATTTATAATGGGGGCTGACAAATGACCACAGATTTTTAAATTAGGGCACAATACCTACAACTTGTAGGGGCGGGATTTTCGAGTTTTATGCTAGTTTTTGTGTCACGTGACTTTAAAGTTGGCCGTAAGTAGGAGTCGACCATCGGTCCCATATGGGGCTAATTTATTTGCAATTCGTGCTACGTTTGGCCCAGACTTCGTTATGTTAGCAAGAGGTTTGCTCGCCCGCCTGTCCGGCCACTGCCCAGGCGGCAGCCGGCCGCCACCCGTACTGAGAGCACCACGTGACTCACTTAAGCCACGCTCCTGGCCAAACAAACGGTCAAACTGATGCATGATTAGATACAGATTCCGTCTAACCAATACCATACTCAGAATTTGGGACAGTGTCATGTTTTGTGTATTTGCCACACATGATTGATGATTGATGTTTTTAACACACTTATCATTATAGCATGTCGACGACATCTGACATCAGATTTCATGTTCAGCGTATTCATGTCACTACCAGATGCTGCTCTCCTGGCGTGCATATTTTGCCAAACGTTTTCGGTGTCTTGTTATATAGATTGATTGCCAAATAATGTAATGTGACTATGGATACTTGTGAATATCATACATAAGTAAATTAATGTCATCGTCTACTTCGATGTAAGTTGCGGCAGTTGGATTTTCAGTGCCATTCATCTTTCTGTTTATCCGCACGATATCTCAAAAAAAACACATTCTATCTGGGATCGCCAAACTGGACATACAAGTGTTTTCCACGATGAGTCCGCGAAACCCTCTTATTTAGGGGTCAAAAGGTCAAGATCATGGGTCAACCGGCGTGAGTCTTTGCACTCTTGTGTGTGCTGGCTTATTGTAGTATTTTCTTTCTGTGTGAAGGTAAATTGTCTGAGCGCAATCTATTTTTTATGTTGGCAGTTGTTAACATATTTGCTATATAAGCACTCAGTGCTTTACTATGAGGTTGTTCACTGTGCTTCTACTAAATTGTACTCATTCATCAAGACATTGGCTGTCAAATGTAATATGTACTACAACCAACCATTTTTCTGCGATGGTCTTCCAGAATAGAAAGAAAATTCTCTTTGGCAAATTTGGATCTGCTAGATTAAGGCAGATTCTTTCTCGTAGAAAGTTTACATTGCAAATATTGTCATAGTACAGTCAAATGGTGTTCATGGTGAAATATCAGATTGACTAGAAGTTGATGAAATATAAGATTAAAAGCTTTTTTCTTGAATCAAACTCTGTGATGTCATTATGGTACATAATACAAATTAGTATAATAATTAACCACACCAATGGCAGTCACATGGGTGGCATTTATGTCTGTCTGTTTGTCTGTTTTTCCACGTGATATTTCATAATCTGATGCAGCTAGAATCACCATACAATGATGTAGACATGGTTCACCATGAGTCCTGGAAACCATATTATTTTGGGGTCGAAAGGTTAAGGTCTTTCGTTCGTTCGGGCGAGCTCCAGCCTACTCTGGACTTTAGTGCTGAGATGATATAGCAGTCCAGTTCGCTTGCCCGGGAAGAGGATGGGAATTGGTAGGTGTGTGCAGTGTGTGTGCTTGACGTGTGGGGAAGGCAGTGTTAAGTAGTTGTGAACAACTTGTTGGGTATTTATAATGTGCCCCCTCTAGACATGGCCTACTGTCTGGCTTAGCCCTGACTGGTGCTTTGTATTGCTCCAGCCAGTGGCCAGTCAAGTCTAATTGCTTCAGCCACGCCAGCGCGACCAGCACCTTGATGCCGCTAATCAAGGTGTCAGCAACAGTCACAGTTTGTGGAGGTACAGATGTGCAGCAACAGACATAGCACATCACATGGTCCGTCTTCAATAGCTGAGCTTCCTGTGGAGGTCAACGTCTAATCCTCTTTTACCTTCCCAGGATTATCTCCCTGTTCATCATTTGTGTAGGAATTATTTGAAATAATTCATTTGATAGGCGAACATGCCCTGGCTGAGGTTTGAGCCCAGTGACTGAGCACGTCACGCTCTGCTGCACATGGTACCGGAGTGCTTTGACCACTGGGCTACATGAGCAGGTAAAGGTCAAGGTCACGAGGCACAAAAACATTGCCGGCTTGTGTTATGGTACTCTTGTGAGTGTTGCTTTGTTCTGTGGATTCATAGTAAAATGTTTACTAGCATAGTATAATTGTTCATTGTGAGTGATGTGATAGAATAAAAAGTACATTGATGTGATTGTTAGAATTATTGATGCTGGGCCGAAGGGCAACTTAACGCGCTTCATGAACAACAGTTGCGAGCCAAACTGCGAAACACAGAAGTGGAATGTAAATGGCGACTTACGTATCGGCTTGTTTGCCACTAAGAACATTTTTGCTGGTGAGTGACTTAAGTCTGCAGATTGATAGTATATTTGTCATTTATATGGGCCCGGTATTTAATTATTGGATAATTAATATTACTTTGTTATTGCAGATTATATAACAAAGGTTTAGCAATCTTTGACAGATTTTAAAATTAGTTTTTGTGTACACTGCACTGCAGAGAATGATTTGAGATGATTATTTTTCGTTTTTGTTGTTGCTGTCTGTTGTTAGCAAAACTATAATTTCTGTACTTCGTCCAGCAGAAAAATTGTGGAACAAACTATAATTAACAGTTTTGACAATTATTAGCCATCTGCTGTCAGACTTATACATTATAGAATCCTCCATTTTAAAACCAAGAACAATGGCTGTCAGCATAAATTTCAGAATTTTGCTTTATTTTTTGTATACACACGTTTATTATTTAGGATAATGTACATTAGATTTGCATCTAGCAGTTATTGAGGGTCGTTTATTTTTGTATCACTTTTAAAATACCCAACATTTTCAAGCAGTTGCATCTGAGTTTTTACTTTGTGGCAAATGTGTGTTGAATTTTGTAACAATAAAAAGCATAAAAATGCTAGGAAATTCTTTACTAAATTTTAAAATAAAGGCTGGTTTAAAATGATCAACCATTTTTCAGACATCTCTGGGTTTTCAAAGCCATGGTGATCCATCAATGTCGTCAGCAGTTGACTTCAGAGACCATCGTTTGTTTGAGAATGCAATTAAGAATTAACTAGCACTGTGATTGTTTCCTGCCAAAGTATTTAGTTTAAAATTTATCTTAGCTTTGTAGAATTTTTGCCATTGTTATAATACAGTCATTGGAATGATTTCTACAGATCACTTTTGCTATTGTCTAAGACATTAACCATTGCCAGCTTGGAAATATTTAATTCGAGGCACTTTAAACTCTTACAAATGAATGGCATTTGATGTGAAATATTACGTGTTTGCAAGAACTGAATGTAATGCAGTTGTTTTGTAGCAAAAGATAATTATTTTTCACAGTTGTCGATGAGAATTCAGCATATCCATTTCTTTCTGTACACTGTGAATGGTGGATATTATTACAATGTAAATTTTGCATGCAGTGCTAATGATTTTTGTGTGTTCAGGATCTGAGCTCACATTCAATTATAACATGAATTGTTTTGGCGGAGATAAGGTTCGCTGCCACTGCAGCTCAGATATTTGCAGCCGATATCTTGGAGTTCGGCCAAAGGTTCCTGACTGTTTATTTCTGTGCTGATTCATAATTCAAATATAAAACTGATTTAAATGCACTGACTGAATTGACGTTACACACTCACTGACAATATTTAGTTAATGTTTTTTGACAAGTTTGTTATTGAAAGCGAATATGGTGTTTTGGTTTTGCGTCGAAAACACTCATTGGGCTCATGTGTTGCTATAATTGCGACTGCAAATTATCTGCGAATTTGGCGTTTTTCGCCGCAAGTGGACCGTAAATTTCACGATTTTTGGCTGCGAAACATTTACAGCCGTAACAATTCCGATAACGTTGAGTAACCTTCAAGGTCATTTGCCTACTTAAAGCCTTTTCAGATATGATTTTTTTGTACAGATGTGCAGCAACAGACATAGCACATCACATGGTCCGTCTTCAATAGCTGAGCTTCCTGTTATATGTACTGTAATATGTATTGGATGTGTGAAACCTGGCAGACTCAAGCTGCTGCGGATGCTGAGCTACGAACACTGAAAGCTCAAGTGCGTCGTCAGCAGAAAGAACAGAAGCAATCAAGGAAAATTCATTTGTCGAATGCGTCACAAGCAGTTGCCACAACAGAGACAGTACCGATTTCAGTTATGCTGAGCCGTAAGTCTCAGAATTTTTCCACTACATTTCACTTATTTTATTGCTAAAAATCGCGTTAGATATGGATGTAACCAAATGAGAAACCTAACAGTTTTTTGTATGAATTTGAAGTTGCATCAGTACAGGATCTGAGCTCACTTTCAGTTATAACACGAATTTTTAATCTTTATTATTTTACTTTTTATCTTTTTTATTATCAAGCATCGATGTTTGGGACTTCTTTGTCCGTTACTGCTGTATATGTTTTTGTTGATGTGCTTTATTAGTTTGTGGATGCTGGCTTCATAAGTCTGGCATAAAGGTGTCGTGATGTCCCTTACATACATACGTAAAGAGTATTTGTAAATCGCATAAAATACAAAAGAGTCACTATGTGCCACAGTCTCAACTATGACCAAATCCAAACAAGTGCATTTTCAGTTTCTGCTTAAAAACAGGAAATGACAGGTCCTGCCGTCGCAGTTCAGATAGTAGATCGTTCCACAATCGGGGACCGGCGGCCGTGAAGCTTCTGCCACTGAATCGATTGTGTATGCGTGGCACATACAGCATTTGGATGTCGTTGGAGCTAGAGCGCAGTGATCGACGGCTAACATCCGACAGTTAGCGACAGTCTTCAGCCAGATATGCGGGCGCTATGCCAGCTAGCAACTGGTGGACCAGTCCCACCATCTTTAAGATGATTTGCTGGCGAACAGGCAGCCAGTGCAACTGCCGTAGCAAAGGTGTGACATGACCACACCGTCGAGCGCCGATGACCAGGCGTGCAACCGCATTCTGCACCGACTGTACTCGGCGCAGTATCCCATCATTGATGCCGTACAGTAGAGATCGTACCAGAACCGTTTCTGGTACTGTTCCAGCCCGAACAACGTCAGTTCGGTCCGGTTGCGGAACATTTTTATTCCGGAGCCAGAACATGCTAAGCATTTTCTCTGTTCTTAGTGAGACGGTCTCGATGGTCTCACTTAGTGCACCCCTACCGTCGCGCACATACAACGCTGAGCAGTTAGATCACATCACAGACAATGCTGGGCATCAGCAAACTCTGTTACTCATGTTGGCGATTAGTCGCTGGTTACATGTGTGGCATTTGCGTAACCGCCGAGTCTCGCTGACGGCCGGAGTGAGTTATGCACGAACGCACGTCTCATCCGTGCATTGCTCGCCGGCACAGACCGCATTCACGAACACACATAGGCCAACATGGCGCCCGCCATTAGACAAACAATGCAGATCGGCGATAATTATCCCAACGACGGTCATTTGCCATGTCACATTGGTTGCGTCTGACAACTGGCCATCGCGGTGTCATTTGAAGCTCCCGACGCCGCTTGCCGAAGACCACCTAAATCGACTACCGCCATGGCACTCTGCAACGTGGGTGGTCGTCCGTGGCGGCTGGTGAAGAATCTGAGTTTAATGTCATTGCATGCTGCTTACTATATTTTACTAAATCGATATCGGGATTTGCCGACGCTGATGTTCTAGCATGCTCCGATGTTGTTTTTCGATTTCTGATGTAAGTAAGTAAGTAAGTAAGAGAGCTTCTAAGGCGCAATAATCAAAAAGTGTACATTGGCCGAATATGACACACGTGACATCGTCGAACAGTAAATATATGTGGGCAGCATTTCGACATCTGTAGTTAACCACGAACTAATGCCACTAACCCTTGTGCGGTTCTGTGTGGTTCCGGCCGGAACAAATTTGTGCAGTTACTGATTCGGTCTCGGAACAGCAGCGGTCCGTTTGTAAGTAAGTGTTTATTTCAGACTGACGGTCATGAGACCGAATAGCTCAATAATAAAACGATATTCAAACAGGACACAAGACATAAAAAACTGTGACACTTACTAACAGTCTGCAACAGTAGAACAAACACTGGCAGTTCATAATATCATAAGAGTTAAATAATAGCTCACAAAAACGATGTTAGTCTTGGCTTATTGATACCATCTTAAGCCGTAATTTATAAATGATTGAAATTTATTTGTCCTGCCGAATGGCACTGGGAATTTGAACGCCGAACGCAGCCTGGAAGTGACAACGTTGTCACGTTGCTGCTGCGGGAGGAGATGATGTAGACATGAAGATTGGTCCAAAATTGATGTGAAGATCTCTACCATACAGCAGTGAGTTACAGTAGTCCAGGCGGCACGAGATGAACGCCTGGACCAGCGTATTGGTGGCTTGCACAGACAATGAGTGGACTACCGGTCTTAGCTTGCATATCTGATTATAGCCAGATCGACCAGGATGTCCTGGCAGGTGATCCTGTCAAGCAGCTGGGTTGATCCAAGCCACTTAGTTGGGTCTTTACGCCTTGAACTAGCAGTCAGTGAATCCAGAAATGATGAGGCTAGTGGATGACTTGCTTGACCGTTGTCAGTGTTTTGCGTTCCCTTTATTGTGTTGGTTCGGTTACAGAAGAGCTTCCAGTTTGTGAGTTGTGCACCATGTGTCCCCAAAGGTTCACATTCCAAACAGGTGGAGCAATCAATCAGCTGACCCACGCTCACCTGGAAAATACCCTTTAACACGTGCATTTCGGTTACCTGTATGTTTAATTTTGTATACATTCTGTGATGCTGTAGGCGTTGATACTAAGTCGGCAGATGCCTGCGAGTCTTCTTATGGTGCTTGTCAAACTGAGATGGCTGCTGGAGTCAAGTCATCTGGCTTTAACTCAGACAATCTGACTGCCTTGAAATCTGCTCCCATCACACACGGAAAGGCTCGTCACTCGGCTTCAAGTATCATTCAGCCATCCGTGAAAACAAAGCATAGACGTCCATTGTCAGGACGTCGCGGTCAGCGTTTGATAGTCAAGGGATTTGCGTTTTACCAGAAATGCAAAAGAGTCCAATCTTCGGCATCTAATTGTGTCACTGTTGAGAAGGATGGATACAGTGCTGAAGCCTCTGTGTCATCAGAGACGGTTATGTCACCAAATAAGGTTATTGAGGAGTCCACTGGGATTGGAGCTACTAATGATATAAGAACTGTAGTTGTCAAAAAACATGACCTACCTCAAGAAACGCTTGCAGATGGTTCACTGTTTAATGATGAACATGTGTCATTGAGAAGGAAGTGTGGCCAAGAGAAGGAATATGAGTATGGCAGTGATGACAAAGTCAGAATGACCGTAGGAAATGCGAAAGGAAAGGATGGATGTTCTGGTGATGCAAGTGCTGTAAATGCTCGAAAACGTGGGCGACTTCGAAAAATGCATGTGGCCAGTGTATCTTTGACTGATAGCGATAACAATAGGTTGATGAGAAACTGTGGTTCTAATGGAAGCAGAGTGAAAGCTGCCGTTGTCCACAGACGTGGTCGACCTCGGAAAAGACCTTTTGCTTGTGCACCTGTGAGTGCTACAGACATGATAGTTAATGGAGGTGTGTCTGTTATCAGACAACGCCATCTGCAGGACAGTTGGAATGCGAATGCTATAGTTGTCCGAAGACGTGGACGACCGCATGAAATACCGATAGATAATGTATCTTTGGTTGATAAAAATGCGTTACGAGCAACAAAACGTGTTCAGCAGGAGGAGCATCAGGATGATAATGGCAGAGAAGCTAGAAAGACTGATGGACTTGTGAATGCAGGTGAAATGGCTAGAACTTCCTGTGATTCAAATACTGCAGTTCAGAAACGTGGTCGACCTCGCAAGAGTCATGAAGGTGATACCTCACAGAATGATTTGAATGTGTCTATTAGAGGAAAACGTAGTCGACAGGGGGAATATCAGGGTGCCAGTTATGTCCAGAAACGTGTCATTTCATAAAGCTGTTTAGGGCAACGAAACGAGGTTGACCTAACAGAAAGAATGATGCAGTTGCCGCTGTTGGACCTCTGGTGATGTTTACAGTGATTCCGTCACCAAGAAAACCCATCCATGAACTCAGAAATGGCATCATTTGAAAATACAGAGATGATGACTGAAGATAACGTCAATCAATCTATACATCATCCACAATGATATTGACCAAGTAACAATAATACTGTGTTTTGTGTCTCTTGCTCTCAAGAACTTTGCTGCACCAACTATGATGTCTGGAGGCTGTGACTGTTCAGTGACATTGACTAATGATGCAGCAGAAGTGATGAAATCTTCTGATAAATGACTGAGCTGTGGAGAGTAGAGGAATTTGCCTGCCTGTGAGTTTGCTGAAAGTTGGCATCTGTGTTTTGTCATCACCGTTCAAGTTCAGTACAGTGCGTCCTTCACAGAATTGGTAATAAGTGCAACACGGGGTGATCTGTTCTGTTCTTTAGCTGTCCTTGATCCGAGGGTTGGCCACACCATGGACGTACTTCTCCATTTTATCTCTGTCCTCTGTCATTCTGATTGATTTTTTCATGGGGAGTCCTGTCCACGTATTGATGTTGTCCATCCATGCCGTGCATGGTCTTCCTCGCCTGCGTGCACCTGGCATTGTTCCTTGCATTATCTCTTTTTTGAGGCAGCTCCCTTGTTTCCTCGTGTTGTGACCATAGTATGCTAGCTTCCTTGCTTTGACAGTTTCTAACAGTTCCCTTTTTACTCCAGCTTTGTTAAGAACCCACTCATTTGTTTTCTTTGCTGTCCATGAAACCAACAGAATCTTTCTGGCCATCCAGTGTTGTGAAATGCCCGTGTCCATCCCATATCACCTCTGACAGTCCACATATATCAACTTCCAATTTCATCATCTCTTCACCAGGTAGTTGAACTTTTCCAAGCTGCAGCATACTGCAGTGTGCAGTATGCTGCAGTGCCTAGTCTAAGCTTGTTTCAGCTGTTTGTCACCTTGTGACAATATCGTTGTTTTCTTCATTTTCTTAATCATGGTTGGACCAGTAACCGATTTTTCGATGTTGCCCTGGTTGTTCGACAGGGGATGCGGACCTGGGTGGGGTGAACTGTTCTTTAGATAAACTGTTGACTTCAGTTGTTGCTGTTATTTGCTAGTCTCACTGTCTCACTGCTGCTGGCTGACAGTTTTGGCAATATTTAGGTTAATATTTATTCGTGGTTAATGGTCATTATCTTCATTCTTCTGCTGCTTTCCGGAATGATTTGCTGCCATGTATAATTTTGTACGTGCCACTTCTACTAGTCTTTGGTCATCGTTTCTGTGTATACACGTGTATTGAAACAGTTGTCACTGTTCTTATTGTACTGCGTTGTACGGAATGAATTATTTTGTACTTTGTATATGATGCTTTTATTTCTGCTCGTGCATTTTTGTCAGTGTCGGTATTTTCCTGTTATTTGTCATCTCAAACACCAGATGTCAATAGTTTAGTAACCCGAAAGTCATGCAGTGAACTACACAGCAGACGCTGTCTGTAGATTGGAGAAGAACAGGCGTGGTGGCACTGATAAGTCTGTGTGTGTAGAGAGGTCTGTGGATCTTAGTTTATTACGCCATAAAAGCTAATGTGGGATGTTGATATTTCCATGTCATGTAGCTGTGGTATGAACAACAGGTTGAACGAATGACAATGACAGTTGCATATATCTATGACTCTGTGATATACCTGATTTAAGAGCGTGGCTTTTTGCCCAGAATTATTTAAAATCTGCACATTAGATTCATGGTTCACCATTTATGTGGTCTACGTCTGTTGAGTGTATTAATAGATAACTTTACTCACTGTTGTATGGAACAGTCTGTCATACACCTGTGCTGTGTTTAGCAAGTAGCATTCAGCTGATAGTAACTTTTGCAAATTTTGTTCTGTCTTGTAGTATGGAAGGTTTAGTACTTGTTTTTTATTTATGCACACACATGAAATGGCTGTGTTTAACTTATTTGAGCAAAGTCATCAATGCAAATTTGTATGTGACATTTCGCATAAATTTGTGATAAATATATTACCGTAATGGAGATTTGTCATAATAGTATTTGTGTCAGATTTTATGTAAGTTAGCACTGCTTTAGCCTTTTATACAGGATGGGTCAAAAATACTGCAGCCATTTATGTACTATTTCTACACAAATTGTGTTACAGTGTGTGACAATGAAGCTTGTTTTGTCAGATCTGGGGTGTCACACACATAATATCTTGCAAGCCTCGGAGGATAGAATATATAAATTTGTACACAAGCATATGATATTTCGGACTTATTATATATTCTATTATATGCATTAAATTGCATTTCATTACACTTGATGCTAAGCTGAAACACTAGTACAATCAGTAAAGGTAATAAAATCTGATTTAACACTTGAGAACAGAAAAAAGACTGGAGTGCTAAGAAAACGTGGAAGCAATTTGCTGTGAAACAGTGGTGTAGGAGTGAAAAAAGTTGTGGTGCATTTTTGGCCCACCCTGTAGATCTTACTAAATGGCACTATGTATGCATAATAGTTATTTAATATTGATGTGTCATCACTGTACCACAGAAATTGTTAAACATGAAATAGTGATAATTGTAGCTTAATGAAAATGACTGGTTTGCAGAATGGCACTGTACATGTACTATTGTAATGCACTTTACTCTCATGTTATTTCCTGTATTTCATAACTGATTTGATATGGTCTTGAAGTGGAGGAAAGGAAGTACCAATCTCTTTGACTTCTTCGTCTCCTCCTTGTGCAGCCCTTCCCTAGGTTAGTAGTTGTCAGAAAACAAGCAGCCAGCTAAGGAAGTGTTGCTGTGGCATACCACCCCACTTTGAGGCCTGGATTCGACCAAAATTGAAACTGCATGAGTATTTATGAGTAATATACGAGTATTATGTAAGTCTGTGTTTAGTAAAGTACTGGAGATTTATCTAAATAGTATTTGCATCATATTTTTATGCAACTATGTTATGCTTTTATAGTTTTCAAAGTGACAGTAGAGGCATTGTTGTAATGCATGCTTTTGTTGTATTATTTCATTGGTGGACTAACGAAGGAGATTATGAAGTATGTACTTTTAAATCGAACTGCATTTTGCAAACTATTAATTTCCACGGAATTTTGCAAAGGCGTTCTCCTCGGTACAGGGAACAGTTATTTGTCAGAGCTGGCAAAAGTAGGTTTTAGGTTTAAAAAAATAAAATTTGAAGATATTTGTATTTTGGGAATGGTTTCCAAAAATTGGTCGTTTTGCACCAAAATTGGTGGTTTTGCACCACTTGTTATTTTTGCTCCCATAAGCAGAGTTGAAACTGCTGAAGATGCCCTAGAAATTAGGGCTATTTTTCGTAATTAATAAACCATCATGGTCAAATTCTGCAGTTACTCTAGCAAGATGCTGCCACTGTACTATAGGTGACAACTGGGAATAATACGACTCTCTTTTACGTGACAACTGGCTGCAATTTTTTAAAAGTATATCTTTAACTTTTCTTCCAACAAAAGTATTACAGATTTCATTAAAGATATCAAATTATATGATAAACTGTAATTCTTAAATGTGAAATATAAATTAATCATCAATGTTGATTTATGATTTATAGTCTTGATGTTTCTGTCTGTCTTCTGTGTACTGTAATTGTGTTTGTTACTGTTTGATGGATCTTGTTGCCTGATACAAACAAATAAATTAAGTAAAATAAATAATCTTCGAATCACTATCCTATTCAAAATTTGCATTTGTTAAAATGCAATTTTTCACCGTTTATTATTGCTCTAAAGGCGTGATACAGTTATGATTGCAGATACAGTGTAATTGCAGTGCTTCAAGTCAGTATAGTGCAGCAGTGGGCAAAGCAAAGAGAATGCTTGGCAATTTGAGATGACTTAGCGTACTGGTAAAATTTTGTTGACACATCGGCAGCGACGATAATGGCTCTTTACAAAAGTCTAGTCAGACCTCATTTAGAATATTGTAGTCTAGTTTGAAACCCTTATTTTAAAAAAGACTAGTGGCTGTCTATTAAAAGAGAGGTCAATGTTATAATAGGTAGTTAGCCTATCTCCAGCATTAATATTTTTTTGGTCCTTTTTGAGTTATAAATTCTCAGCAGTGATGAAAGATATGAGGAGTCTAATATTCTGCTAATAGCTGAATAAGCCACTACATAATCATTCTGAACTTGGCTGTCTATTATAACAGGAACACCTTTCGTCCATGTTATAATAGATAGCCCAGATCAGCCGACTAGTTATTGAGATGAATAGAGAGAAGGGCTATAAACATATCAAACATTTGAGTCAGGATGATAGACTAAAACATCTAGGCCTACTAAGGTTAGACTAGATGTCTACATTGTGTGGAATGCTCACAATACAATGTTCGGATTGAAGCGCTTGAGTATCTGTACACAAGTTGTTTACTTCCTGCATTCGACGAGTGCTAGTGTCACATGACTCAATAGTCGATAGTGATTGAGATTGACGGCCTGTGACTGACGATGTCAGCGTTATATGCCGTATTGTCAACCCGCGTCGGACGTCGCAGAAAATTTGGGGAGGTTTCTTGTACGGAGTGTATATGTCAGGGGTTTTGGAATCGACTCAAAGTCAATCCAAAGGAATATGACTTTGAATCGATTCCAACGGTAAAAATGGAAACTATAAATTCCCTAGAGGGTTATTTTGGTAGTGAATTTCCGGCGATCTGTAATCATTGCCAACTTATGGCGGCCTGAAGTCGCAAGACGTTAAAACTGTCAGAACTTTTTGGATTTTTTTTGGAAAAACGACCCCTTACGGTAAAATTTTCAAAATTCTGTTCCAAAAGTTTTCATCGCGACACTGATCGACGTGTTGTCTTCATGTTTCGTGAAATTTGGCCGACGGGAAATCGGTGAAATCGTGCGTTGCTTGCCTGACAAAAATTTCGCTTGGCTCTCTGCTGTCTCTACTACGCGGATCGCGCCCAAAATTTGCCAGGGCCAGCCCCCGACAATGTATCCAACGTGCTCCCGATTTCATCCAAATCGGTTCACTTTCGGTGGGGCTATAGCCGAACGCTAGAACACCGCCAAAACGCGCCGTGAAGCACGCTTAGTCAGGTTCTGGGCGAACCAACATGTCAAAGATTTCACGGCCGAATGAACAGGAATTGGAGATAGAGCAGTGTATGAAATGAAACATGTAAAATGCAGTTTTTTATTTGCTTGTGTTACTGTGATCCCTGGAAGAAAGGGGGAACAGAGCAGACTCGATTGAGTTAAAGGGATTGTCATCTACTCCTTCAGTCTCATTGGTCACAATTTTTCAAGAAGGCCGAGAACACCTCAATCAGAGGACATATTATTTGGAAATTGGCGAAGAACCATTTTAGACGCTGTGATACACGTTTGTACTTCTTTTCTCAACGGGTTATCAATATATGGAATAATCATTCTGTCACAAGAAGATGCTGATGCTCAGTCGATAAACTTTTTCAAATTTCAAGAGTCGACTTGAGAAAAGACGTGCACGTTGTGCACGACAGATGGAATTCTTTTTTTCAATGCGATATAGTATTGTCCTTTGCATCTGGTTCTAGTGTCACACGTGTCAAATAATTTTAAACTTGCTAAACAAACGTGTAGTATTGATGTCAGAAAATTTTTTATGGTAATAGAATTGTTGATGCATGGAATAATTTACCTTACACCGTAGTCTCTG
>Ga0209780_1001143_pt1 | contig 16835 bp, 19 predicted proteins | sample WorMetexBAHAMAS2_FD_187384 | JGI IMG/M metagenome (GOLD analysis project Ga0209780, IMG submission 187384) | Marine gutless worms symbiont microbial communities from Max Planck institute for Marine Microbiology, Germany - Inanidrilus exumae... | ecosystem: Host-associated > Annelida > Digestive...
AGACTTTGGTTTTAGCGAAAGATAAAGTGACCCATTGTCACTGAGAACATTGAATTGCAACGTGCGTGATTGCATTGGTGAATCTGCTACCATCTTACCTGAGTTGTCCTAAATATGGGTCGTTATTGTTATATGATGACGGCTGTTATTATCAGTAAGGGTACTGGCATCAGTGAGCTGGCATAAAGGGACCAACACACTTTCCCGTGGCAACCGCCGGGCATCCGATGGTGGTAGAAGAAACGATGAGGTCGGACCAGTGGTTGGGGTCAGTGCACCAAGAGTTTGTCAATGCTTTGACACTATTGGTTGAATGATACGATATGATACGGTAGATTTATGTGCGCTGAAAACCTGACGAGATGGCCAGCTTAATCTAGTGCACGGCAGAGAGGCGAATAAATGGAAAAGACATCTGGCCATTAACGTACCCGTACCATTTATCCTCTGAGGTTCTCTTTCAGTCGTCTGGATCAAGTGGAGGTAGAACGCTGAGATGGAACTGGCTAATTGAGGCTTACTTGGAAAACAGCCGTTCCAACATAGTTTGGTAATTCTACTGTAATAACGTTTAATCGAGTTTCACACTAAGTGAGAATAAGTTACAGATGCATGAAGTCCTACCAGCAGTCTCCCAATAATTCGATCCCGAAAAGTTATGAAATTCATCTTTTGATTTTTCAAGCCATGAACAGTCCTGAAATTGGACATCGGTGCCGGAAAGCCACGAAGAAGACCTGCATTTCGTCTGATGTGATCCTGAAAAACCAAGTCACTCATATGAGAATTTTTTCAGTGTAATTACACCGTGGTGTAGTTTGTGAAGAAAATGAGCAGTAAGCAATAATCTTTTAGGTAACACTTACTGCATCATGTGTTGCTGTTAGAAACGAGCAAGAAGGCCATAGGTCATGATTTTCTGGTACTTATAGTACTGAACAGTGTGGGAATTAAGTTGATAGAACTAGGTGGGTCTGCTGCCCCCAAGGTTAACATAGATGACAAAATAGGGGATTGAATACATGAACTAGGGGGGTCAAACCCCCACCCCCTGGTAATTTCCACACTGGTGCTGAACTGCTACGACTTCCGTTTAACGGCCAATTGTTTTAGGTGAACTTTGGTCAGCTGGTTTCCCCGTGGTCTTGGTCCTCCTCTTCTAGTGGAATGGATATTTATGAGCATGTGTCCTTCCTTCCACCAACCATCGATGTCCACAGTGTTAAAGCACTGAAAGGAACACAAAGCACAAACCCCATTCAGTGGCAAGTGGCATGGCTTCATCCCGACGGAAGGGCATTGCTCTCCAGTTAGTTTTAAAAGGTCCTGAAAAAATCTGGAGATTTTTTGCTTCTGTCATTTGAGTGTGTACCACGTTACCAATAACATGTTTCATATGCATCCGTTATTACAAGATGCAATTATTTTGCAGGCTGGACGGGAGGCACCGGTCCGAAAGGTGTCATTGGCGAGAAGGGCAACGCAGGAAGCCAAGGAACCGACGGCCAGTCGGGGCAGATTGGAATCCAGGGACCTGTGGGTCTACCTGGCTTACCTGGTAATCCTGGATTTACAGGCAATCCGGGACCGCCAGGTGGTATTGGAATTCAAGGCCCTCAAGGTGATACAGGTCGTGTTGGATTGCCTGGCCCAGCTGGACCGTCTATTGCTGGAGAGAGAGGGAGTCCTGGACCAGCAGGAGCCACCGGACCAGCAGGATCTCAAGGTCCTGTTGGCCAGCCTGGTCAGGATGGCAGCAGAGGTCCAATTGGCAACCCTGGGGCTCCAGGCTTTGATGGTCTGTATATTCAGTACACGTATATTACAATCATTGCCGCTGTGTATGTACGCTTTCTATTACTTGTGTCACTTTTGATGGGGTACTGTTTTCACAGCTGTCTGTCTGTCTGTCTGTTTCTCTGTCTGTCTGTTTGTCATCAGGATAACTCACAGCTATGGGTTGATTTTTGTGACATTTTGGGAATAAATCTACCAGAGAAGGCTTGATTGAATTTTATTGAGATGTTCTGGATATTTCGTCTTATTTATACATAGTCTGGTAGATGATTAAGAATGACAGCCGAGTTTTGATGCGGTGTGGGAAAATGCAGGCAGTAACAACACTGTGCTAATTTGAGTTGGTATGGCAGAGGAGTGCCTTCTAGTTAATCTTTGTTCAACAGTTTGTGTGAAACGACCTGCATACAGTAGTATGATGGTTCATTTGACGAACTTGCTGAACTACATTGTGGACAGCAGTGTATTGCACAGTATTCATCCTCGTGCCATCCATATGTTGTATTTGATGAGGCTCGTGTCTTCACGAAATTGAAGTGTTAGATGGCGTTTTTTTGAGCTGCACTGCAGTTGCTGTTCTTTGCAAGTTAGTCGCCTATTGATTGCGCTGTTGAAAATTTTAGCCTTGGAATTGCACTATGCCGTTAAGTTCGTTTCGTTATGGAGAGAGTATGTATCACAGACTTGCATTTTAGTGTCTTCCAATAATTTCCATTGTCGGGTTAGAAACCAAAATGCATGGAGAAACTGATGACGGGATGCATTGCAGGGATGTGGATGTTTCAGCAGTGACTGTGAAGAGGAAATCTGACATGTTTTGACTGTTTATTATCCGTTTATTACATGAGAATGTCTATCATGTGTTTATCATGTCACATATTTATCATGTACATGAGAATTCCCGTATTATTTGGAGCAGACAGTAGCGGTACATAACTGTCTCAAAAATAACTGAGGTTTTTGCCTTGTGTTTCAGGGCAGTCTGGTTTGCCTGGGCAGCCTGGTCCAGCTGGACCCTTAGGTCCACAGGGCCCCACAGGAAGTCCAGGCATCGACGGTCCACCTGGATTCACTGGACAGCCCGGAGGTCCAGGCTTCACCGGAGCGCTTGGAGATACCGGAGGCACAGGTCTCATAGGTCCAGAGGGTCCTGTTGGCCCTGTTGGAAATCGGGGCAGTCTGGGATTCCAAGGTGGTCCGGGATTTACCGGATTTACTGGAGCGACTGGAGACACAGGTGCATCTGGACCCTTGGGGTCAAGAGGTCAACCAGGCCTGCAAGGACCACAAGGAAACCGAGGTGATCAAGGTTCGGTTGGAAATCCAGGCGTTGAAGGACCTGCAGGTAATTGCTGCTTTTCTGTTGTTGGAAGATAGCTAGACTGTGTGATTAACTCCTCAGCACTTAACTTCTGTGGATGTTTCATTGAGTTTGTATTTAATTTAGCCTGCATACTGGCGTCTGACAGCCCTCGTACAGGGAGCATCGTTCCATGCCTCCGGAGTCAGTTGGTCGACGATCAGACCAATGAGTGATTTCTGTGGTTGAGTCAGTGCTTATCAGTTCTCTTCAGTGCTTTGGCACTGTTGGTTGTGTGACATGAAGAGCATCTCGCCCATAACAGGACATGTGTGAGTAATCTACAAGGATTCTGTTTCTGAATAAGTGGAGGAAGAAAATCCATATGCAGCCGGCTTACTGTTTTTGACCTGTAAATGCAAAACGACCGTTGAATTTATGTTTGTGTGCTGTTGACGTATTTATGAGAGAGACAGTTTGTATTGAATGTTGTGTCTTCAATGGCATAGTTGTTTATTCTTGTGTTAGAACGCTGGTGAGCAGTGAACTAATTTGTTGAAACTTGCGTGAGACCAGTTCTTGACTGCATTTGCTGGGCACTAAACCTGAAAGAATTAGTCGAATAAGTGTGCAGTTGATGGTTGTCGTGAAAAAATAGTCGATTAAATTTCCTTCTCTTTTTCTGTTTTTTTACGTTGTTTCGTATTAATTGTATACTTCGTGTACGATTTTATATAATAATAGGGGTCGCTGAAATTCACGCGTGCGGTGCTGTAATGCAACGTGTTTTGATTGCAGGATTCACTGGTGCACCGGGCAGCCCAGGCTTCACCGGTGCCACGGGCCAGGCAGGACCACAAGGAACACCGGGTCCGGCAGGGTCACAAGGCGGGCGAGGTGAGAACGGAGATGCTGGATTGATCGGAGCAACTGGTTCATCTGGAAGACCTGGACCAATTGGAGCAACTGGTGACCCTGGTCCTAACGGTGCAGGTGGAAGCCCAGGCCAGCCTGGACCACAAGGTGACATTTTGTGACTGCAGTATCCATACAGCTGTGTACGTGATCTTATAGAATTGTACAGCTTGTTTCCAGAAGTTTTGGAATTCTCACTGAGCCAAATTTGGGTACTGTATCTGAGTGCTAATGTAGAAGCCTCGGCGGGCGTCCAGGAGACATTTAACGGATGAAGGAAGAATGAGGGTCCGGTGACTGATTCCTTCCGTTGGCATCACATAGGGACGTCCGGCCATAAAACGTTTTCGAGAGTTCAACTGTTAGCTAACTTGGTTGACCAAGAAAACTGTTGTTAAACTGATGTGCGCATATGCAAGTGTGAACGCACGTGTGCTGGGTAAGATTTGCACGTCGGATCAGAATACAAATTTTGATGTTGTCCCTCTCTGTACAAACTTTCGTGAATTCGGGCCTTACCACTCTGGCTGCGTCCGTATGTCCCATCGGCTTACTTGTTGTGACTCAACAGGGGACAGCATGCTACGCGGCCAGTGTACATTTCTCCTTATTGTCGGACCCCGTATGGGGCTGGGGTACCCCCTTTCCGCCTTTGCTCCTTCCTTGTCCATTCACTTCCTCATCTTTTGCTCTTTATTATTTTTTCCCTTTTTCCTTTTCTCATTTACTTTACTTATTTTCTTCTATTGTCCATCCAATCCCTGTCTACCAGAATCGTCCTGCTCCGTTTCCAGGCATGAGGTTGTACTAGGCGACCGAACCTGGGTTTAGTTTGTTTTGTTTATGATTGTGTTTCTTGATTTATTATTTGACTTTGAGTGCCCTTGACATTGCTTAGTTGAGATTTATTCTGGTGTTTTGTTCTTATTTGGTTTAGTTTAGTCTTGCGGTGTGATAATTGTCTTCCCGTGTTGTAGGCGCTGGCATAATAAATAAATGAGCCTCTCGATCCCTTTCCCTTTTGGGTGGCTGCTGAACAAAAAAGGCGGCCAGGGTTGAGGTTAATATACCGCTGGCCTTCCTTCACTGGGTAGAGATAGCTCTCCACCCGACTTTTTGTCTCTGATATAGCCATATTTGTGCTGAAAGGGGACGTTAAACTCCAACTAACTAACTAACTCCTTATTGTCGGGCCGAAATGTACGCTGGCCACGGTGAGTATGCTGACGGGACAGATTGGTCCTCCTGATTGGTCCTTGCTCTGCGTCATCTTGTGGTTGACTGGTTGTTAGCGGACAGTGAACAGTGGCATCATGTGACGCATGTTGTGTTTTTGTTCATTTTAGATTAGTCGCGTTATATTGGTGTAATTTCATCTTTGTGCCTTTTGTGTTGATATTCGTGGTACTGGCATTGGACAGCCGGTGTAAACTGTAAAGTGATCGACGTCCGTTCCATCACGAGTATGTTTGTGCTTGAAGGAATGATGAGGTCAGGCCACTGGTAAGCGTTAGTGCTCTGACACTGATGGTTGGGTTGTAGGAAAGACATCGGGTCCATAAAAAACCCGTTTTACTATTCTCTAGAGGTTTTTTTCTGGAACTGGTGAAGGAGGAGGACTAACCCAGGTTGTCATGGAAAAACGACCATTAAATGGAAGGAGCAGTAGTAGTAGTCGTGGTGGTGGTGGTCATGGTGGTGGTGGTGGTCATAGTCGTGGTAGTGGTGGTCGTGGTCGTGGTAGTCATGGTCGTGGTGGTCATGGTCATGATATTAGTGGTGGTTGTGATGGTGGTGGTGATCGTGGTGGTCGTGGTTGGTGGTCATGGTCATGGTAGTAGTGTTGGTCGTGATGGTGGTCGTGGTCGTGGACGTAGTAGTCATAGTACTATATACATGAATATACCGTCTATGTGTTGTTTGACCAGGATTCACTGGACAGAGTGGTCCGCCAGGTCAGGTTGGTGGCCCTGGCCAGTCAGGACCACCCGGCTTTTCAGGACAGCCGGGTTTTACTGGCGGCATTGGCAACACAGGTCCCACTGGTCCATCTGGACCGATTGGTCAGCCTGGCCAAGTGGGCTCTCCTGGACTGCAGGGTTTAGTTGGTCCTCAAGGAGCTCCGGGATTTGGTGGTTTGCAAGGACGTGCCGGAGATCCCGGCCCTTCGGGACCTTTGGGATTTCCTGGACCACAGGGTTTTACTGGAACTATTGGTCCGCAGGGTCAGCCTGGGCCACAAGGAGCAACTGGAGCGTCGGGAGAAACTGGACAGCCAGGTCAGCATTATTACGACGTTTTACTGATTTTGTTTTAATTTGTGACGTTAACAGACAGCCACAGACATGTGCCTTATGGCAGTAGTTAGTTGTCTCAGAGTTGGACTGTTACATTTAGCTTATCAGCTTATTGTTCATTATAGTTAAATGTACTTAACTGTTTTTACAGACATGCTACCACGTCGCACTGTTTTCTGTCAACATTTAAATTGTATCTTAGCCGTATTTGATTGGGATTTCATTAATTTCATCTTTATGTTACATTTTCTCACACAAAGGCTTGAATAAGAAGTTTTTTATTAATGTGCTGACTGTATATTTTCATTTGAAAACCCGTGAACATTACAGGCGAGTAATTTAAGTACTGGTCACGTCTGGCTGCAATGTAACCGAACCAGATTGAGCATGGTGCATGCAAGAGTGATAGTCGAAATTCACAGGTCAAAGGTCAACAAAATTGTCACAGATTTAATAGTGTCTTGTACAAGGTTTCTAGTACAATGTTTGTACGCCGCAGTGTCATAACATAATGATATTTTACGATATTAATGTTGGTAGTTACTACTGGTCATCATTATCATCATCATTGTCCTCTGCCAGTTTGCACGTTCCTAGCACTAATCTAGTCATTTGGTTTCAACACCATTGATCTGGAACTCTCTCCATTTGTTCTTCCCCAACTGAGAACTCATTCTGAAGGTTTCTGAAAACCCATTTGTTTCAATCTGCTTTTAACAACCCCTAGTGGCTAACGCAACGCCTCTGATTCATTTACACTTAAATGACTGTGGCGTTATGTTTGTACTTACTTACTTTTGAAATATGTGCTGGCATATGGCAGGTACATCTGGTTTGCTTGGGTTGCCTGGTTTCCGTGGAGAACCTGGATTCGTAGGTCCGGAGGGACCAGTTGGCCAGATTGGACAGCAGGGTGACCGAGGTATGGCCGGTGACACTGGAGTCGCTGGACCTGTAGGACAGCCTGGACCAGCTGGTCCACTAGGAGATCCTGGCAATGCCGGAGTCATTGGTATACCTGGAAGAGCCGGCTCAACTGGATCTCCAGGTAGGCCTGTGATTCTGCTACTATATCTCAACGCCAACAATCACAGACGAGTTGGCAGTCAGCAACGAACTGTTAGTTGTTTTAGGTGGAGTGACAGCTATCCCGTGATGCATTGGCGCCTCCAGTCAGTCCAATTTTACTGTCATCACGTGATCGTCGTACGCTCCGTATCCATGTCCACGGGCCGTCGACACGGCCGTGAACTCGGGTGTCATTTGTTACACTGCCATGTTTAGGGACGCCAGTTTACAGTACCCTTGGTTTACGGGCCGCCTTGACTGGCCGTGTTCAAAGGTAGTGTGAACCGGCGCCAGTGAACATGGAGTGTCCCAAATGACACCCGTGTTCATGGGCCGTGTCGACGGTGTTGTACGGTATGGTAACACCACTGAGGAGGAGAACTCCAGCATCTTTCTGCCTAATGTGAATGCACTCGTTGTCATTGGCGACGACCTGCGGAACTTTGATGCAACTAAGGTTACCATACGTCCGAGTTTCCCCGGACACGTCCTCTTTTTGGGCCTCTGTCCGGGCGTCTGGGCGGGTTTTCGAAAATCTGCTGTTTTTCCGGGTTTTTTTGGCTCAATCTGCAAGTATATTCAAATGTTGCGGATTGCAAAGGCGTACGACGGCACGAGACAAAGAAAGCTCGTTAGATTGCAATACAAGATGTGACTGACATCTCAAAAAAGGCAATACTTGTACAAGCTTCGTGTACATGTGTACAAAAGTAAGTGATGTGCACATCACTAACGACTTGAGTATTCAAAAACAGGCATATTTGTGTAATTTGCATTTGATTTTGCATTGCTTCGATAGACCCTAGACTGGTTATTTTTGTCCACTTACAAGTATGCGAAAAAGTGTCCTCTTTTTCGACACAGACAATATGGTAACCCTAGCTGCAACAAAATTTTCCAGTTCTTAACTGCGGGTGCTGGCTGTCACGGATTGACCTGTATAAAGGCCGTAACACGGTTGTATGTATGGGTGTGTGTGTGCATGCGTGCGTGCGTGTGTGTGTTAACTATTGTTGCTTGCTAGATCTGTGGTGTGTCCTTTATTAGCAGAGACAGTACTAATATGTACACAGGTCCGGCAGGAGCAGCGGGAGCTTCTGGGCAGAGTGGCGATACGGGTTTCACAGGACAACAAGGCGTGCGCGGCCAGCCTGGTCTTGCCGGTGATACCGGAACTGTAGGACCTTCTGGTGCGACTGGCTTGCCCGGTCAAACAGGTGCAACCGGATTCACTGGAAGCCAAGGATCCATCGGAGGTCCTGGTCCCAGTGGTGATACTGGTGCTTCCGGACCAGGAGGCAGACAGGGCAACACGGGACTGATGGGATCTCCTGGACAGCCTGGAGATATTGGCAATCCTGGCCAGCAGGGTGTTGTAGGCGCCAGAGGCTTAGCAGGAGACACTGGATTTACAGGACAGCAAGGTCGGTTTTACAATATACCATATTTGAAATATGTTGTGAAGTTGGTTATCTATTTTATTGAAGCTGCTCGATAGTAAGTTTAGTTCTTGTATCTTCAGCTTGAACCGGAACAAGCTCAGCTGTCATATAAAACAGCATAAGTTTTATCACGCTAGAAATATTTATCTTTATAATTCTTCTGGAAGTCGAAAATATGTATTGTTGCATGCAGTGTATTTCTTGAATTATTATTTGACCTTTAAAGGTAAGACCTATCTAGCTTACAGGCATATGTAGGCACATTTGAAGCAGATTATCATAAAGGTACATTTGCAGTTGTGGTATGTAGTTTTGAATACTGAATGCTCCATCACAGTGATTGTTTTGTAGTTGCTGTTAAGCTGTTTGGTTTATACTTTTTTATGCCGTCGCTGCCCAACAGTATCGGAGAAATCATTATGTTTTTTATGCTGTCCCGTTGTCTCGTTCATCCATCCGTTTGTCCAGTCAAATATTGTTACCATGATATGCTCATGAACGGCTCGAAAAAATTTGATAAAACAGACATGGAATATTCACTAGCCCATACTGATGACCTGATCAGATTCTGAAGGTCAGAGGTCAAGGTCCAAGGTTGGCCGTTGAGGTCAAATCTTGTGAACACCATTTCTCATGAACTACTGAGCAGTCTCGATGAAACTTACAGGGAAAAGCCATTAGCCCCTACTTAGATTTTGGGGGTCAAAAGTCAAGGTCAGAGCAGGCCTAAGTATGTGGTGGGAAGGCGTCCACGTCGACGCTGAGGCGTTGAAGTCCATGTTCTAGTTTTGGATTTTAATGATTTGAATTTGACACCATGGTTCTGTCGTCTGTCGGCAGGTGGAACTGGTCCCAGCGGACAGCCTGGCCCAGAAGGTCAAGTTGGCTTTACCGGAAGTGCAGGTTTTACTGGAAACACTGGACAGAGTGGATTCAAAGGCGTGCTTGGTGATACCGGATTGCCGGGAGTTAGAGGACAACCAGGATTTACTGGCCCTTCTGGAAGGCAAGGAACACCAGGTCAATCTGGACCACGAGGCTCTGATGGAATTCCAGGCTTTCAAGGTAAATAGGTTTAAACTACTTACTGACATACGTTGGCTGGAGATTTGCGTAATGGACTGTTAATTTCTTACATGTACTGTCGTACCAATTGGACATTTCATTACGTTCTGTCTGTCCACGTGGCCGTCCATTGGGACTCTAATTTGACAATTAAGGTAATGGCATCAGACAGTTGCACAGCGTCCGTTCTGTTGGGAATCAGTGGATGGTTGTAGAAAGGATGATGTCAGTGAGTGATCTTCCCTGGTTGGGGTCAGTGCTTTGAGCTCACCGCTTTGACATTGTTGGCTGGGTGAGAGCAAGGTCATCCAGCCTTTAAAAATCCTGCGCATGTTACCATAAAAGTTCTCTTTTGGTTTCGGAACAAGTGGAGGAAGTAAACCAAAGAGCAGCCAGCTGATCCCGGCTAACCAGGAAAATGGCTGTGAAAACGGCCTGTGTATGAGCGAGAAAGGAGCAGGAAATCAAGTAAGTAAGTAAGTAAATTAATCTGTATTATTACTTATCAAACATGAGCAGAACATAAGAACGGGTATAAGTGAAACACAGCACGTAATGTGAAACACAAAACACAGACAATTATACAAACTTAAAAAGACAACGGGGGACAAAAGAGTTTTGATACAAGTTATATGGCTGAGGGTACCATTTTAATAATAAATAATATAAGTACAGCATGGAAGGGTAAATATATGCCCTCTTTTTCTCAGAAGGAGATGATGAGATTTGTTGTTACCAGGTAGAATAGGACAAAGGAAATGAGCAGCGTTTTGCATAAGCTTAAAGATAGGCAGTAATTCACTATGAGAGCAACAATGTTTGACAATGATCAGCGTGTAACTGCAACTTTAACGTGTTTCAGGTCTACGTCTGTCTATGGTGTTTTAATGTTATTAACTAACTGGGCAACATAAAAGCAGTTAGTACAGTTAAAGTCAAATTTTATACAAGTTGATAAGTCAATTGATGTATTAGTTTGTGTGTGTTTCTTTAAAAAACGCAAAATTTATTGGAAATATGAAACCCACATAAAAATATGTGTTTACCTTTCGTCTTTTTTGTCCTAAGATATGTGTATGACAGTTTTGGGACTTATACGTGGAAATATATGGCATGTGTTCGTAATAGACGGTGAAATGTTGCATTTGTAGGCGGTACTGGAGCAACTGGATTCAGTGGAACTCCTGGTGCTACTGGATTCTCCGGCCCACGAGGTGCCACAGGCCCAGCTGGACAGATTGGTGCGCCAGGTCCGCAGGGTTTTGGGGGAGAGCGTGGAGACACTGGTCAGTCTGGTGACACTGGATGGACCGGTCGTGAAGGACTCATCGGCCAGCGAGGCCAGCAAGGACAGACGGGTCGCGTTGGACTTCCTGGACCTGTAGGTTTTACCGGACGGCCTGGAGACAGAGGCGGTCCTGGTCCTGACGGACCTGTGGGACCTAATGGAGCGCCCGGTCCTAGTGGATCGCAGGGAGCCGTCGGCCAACCTGGTGCAAAAGGTGTGTGCGGATTTTCTCATTAACTTCTATAAATTCATCTAACCAGTGTCTGTCCCGTCCTAAGCCAGGATATGTTGAGAGAGTCGGAGGAGTCGGAGGCAGTGGCCACCCAGATGAGTTGGTGTCCAGTTGAATTGTCACTCTGAATGCCTCTGATAGCCTCAGTCACTTTGAACAAAACCAGAAATATTGCAGGCTTCCAACCGTTCTGAGACGTAGTTCCAGGCTCCGGTTTGCTGCCTGACACCGGGACCTGGCTGTCCGTGCTAGTTACCGGCTCTCATCTGGGGCTTGTCAACAGCGTGGTGTCAGGGCGACTGCCTGTTCATGCTGCCTACTTTCTAGTACCAGCTCACCCGGTTTTGTCCCAGATAAGACGTCATTCAATGGTCGTTGCATCCGTTTGTGTACCAAAGACACGAGACTGTGCCAGAATGCTCACCGGCGCCAGGAACTTGATGATAGCCAGCAGATAGGCGTGACCCTGTTCATTGCACGTTCGTTGTCTTTGCTGACGCCATCATTCTATAAACGCTAACTTTTTCACGGTTCTGTTAAGCTGCAATTAATTACAAAGTATTACCACAGGCAGGAAATTCATTATTTAGTGCTCATCTGTTCCGTTAATTTGCCATATGCTGTAATAATAATAATAATAATAATAACAACAATGATAACCGAGATGATATTTATGGTGCTGTCATCATGGCAAAGCCATTGCGAGAGTTCACCCAGTTCATTTGAGTCGACCTAGGAACTGCTGTAACGCTGTGCGGAGCTTACAACAAAAGCGGAGCTTCTCCAGACGGTCTGCAGAATCACGTGATTTGTTGCAGTGGACGCTAGATTTGCAGCAACAACAGCAGCAGCGAAGTAGGCTATTCGTGCGGAAGGCAGAGGTCGTGACATAATATGTCCAGTACCAGTAACTGAGGGTATGTCTGCGTGTGTCTAAACCAAAAACTCTGAGTGGCAGAAGGCAAGGAAAGCACATCGTCGCAATACGTTGCAGCAGGCAGTCTAGTCATAAACTTTGTTCCTAATAAATATTGAATGTTTCACATAATGTGTTGGATTACTCGCATGTATTGTGTTCAATGGATCACTGTGCTGTTGACACTCAGGGTACTTTGTCGAGTTATTTCTTGTTATTAAACGGTTTTTGAGTCGTGTAGTTTTTATGTAATTGTTTTTACTGTTGTAGGTCGTGCTGGAAGTATTGGTCCACAGGGCCGTCTGGGTCAGGTTGGACAGCCAGGATTTAAAGGCTTGCCTGGAGACACAGGCAGCTCAGGCAATGAAGGGCAGAGAGGTGACATTGGCTCACCCGGTCAGCAAGGCGTTCAGGGTCGTCAAGGCCCCGTGGGACCTGTAGGCCAGCCGGGATCTAAGGGATCGCAAGGTGACCGTGGTGGATCGGGCATTGCAGGTAATTTAATCAGCCGATTAAACACGTCATTTCTATGGCTCGTTTTTAACATAACGTTTTTACAGATGCCTGTTACAAGTAGGTGCTTGGTCCGTCCAGAGGCCTTAACTGGTGATGACGGATTTCTTTTTTGTTCTCAAGTTAATTACAGTACAGACGTTTTCTGTGTTAAGCTGCATCTTCAGCATTCAGCATAAGATTATTTTCCGTTTTGTTATGCAGTAAGGTATTGGAAAATAAAACCGGTTATTGCGAAATTTTGAGGCACATGTATCAGAAAGACGTAAAATATCAAATACCATACATTGCAAATTAGCATGGCCTGTTATCTGCGCACATCGAACAGAAGAAGGTAAGATACATATGGTAAATAAGACAGTGAGAAAATTACAGCTTATGTAAATAGAAAGACTGGTGTTACTTGTTTGTAGTTACGTGGATTTGTTTTACATTTACTTGTTAGCTGGAGTTTGTTAACATTTTATGGGAAGTGAGGGCCGTATTAAAACGATTAAATACATGAGAAGTGTTATAGATGACTTCCTGGATAAACATCCTATCTTTGCAAGAAACTGAATTGGTAAAAGTAAATGATAGTTCAGGACATTTCGGACAATCATATGGTTTTTAGTGGAATAATAATAATAATAATAATAATGACATACACGTCTCTCTCTTGTCATAGTTGTACAGTCAGAAATGATGCCACAGTTACTGGCCAGTAGTGGTGCCACATTTCTAGCATTCAGTGGACGATAAAAACAACTTATATATTCGATTTACGTCTTTGTTGATGTGATAATTCCTTGATACTGTTGCTGATTTCAGGTGATACTGGAGCGCCTGGGCAGCAGGGCCCACAAGGATCGCAGGGCCCAACTGGACAGGCTGGTCAGCCTGGTCAACCAGGTTTTCAGGGTGCAGTAGGTGCGCAGGGTCAGCCAGGTAGTGCTGGCCAACAAGGACAGCCAGGTCTGTCGGGACCGGTCGGTGCAACGGGCAACTCCGGAGAGAAGGGTTCTCAAGGTGGCATTGGCCCTCAGGGTGCAGCTGGTGTGCCCGGCACTGTTGGAGCGGTTGGTTTACCTGGTGTCCAGGGTAACACTGGTTCATCCGGCCAACCTGGAATTGCAGGTCGACCAGGTGACACTGGGTCTCCTGGATCTCAAGGCTTCACCGGAAACATAGGTAGCTTCTTGGTCTTCTTTATTAGATATTTCACGCATATTACATATTAGTAGTCTGCATGATATGCTTAAGTAGATTATGCAAACAAAAACACTTTGATCACCCTACTGTAGCTAGTAAATCTGCTATGATTTGTGGACATTAATTTATTCTTGTGAGTTGTTGATATACTGAGTTATTCCAGTGCTGTAAATTGGATTACATTGTTATCCCCATGAAAGCGAGGGAATATGTTTTCACCGGCGTTGGTTTGTGTGTGTGTGTGTGTGTGTCTGTGTGTCTGTCTGTGACCACAATAACTAAAAAGATTGTGGACGGATTTGTACCAAATTTTATGGGAAGGTTCCTAGAGGAAAGGGAAGACCAAGTTCGTGTTTCGTTATGATCGGTAGAGGGATGTGGAAGTAATGGTCAAAAAACTCTATAAACCGGAAGTTGTTTACAAAATTGCTCCTTTGGGAAATTCGGAACTAGCGGGCCGCTAAATAGTAGGCGTGGCAAGTGTTGCCAAGTTTTGGTGACAAAAACGCTTTCGCGGGGATATGTACTCATTTTAGAGTACTTTCCGTCTAGTTTACACTGCTGTTTGTACCACTGTTTTCAATTTTTCTTTAATGAGTGTTTTTTCCAGAGTTAATGGAGGTTGGGCTGGGTCACCTACAAGAGAAACTTTGGAAATAATTGGAGCCATTTTTGGACATCAAATGCCCTTTGTGTTGCCCAGCCACTGTCAAAGTACCAAAAGGAATACTCTTGAAATAAATGCTCTACTGACGTAACAGTATAATTTGTCAGAAGCCATTAGTTTTTAGGCAACTGACTATCATGTGTGTGATTATTGAAACTACATTTGAAATCATTAAACATCGTTTAGCAGCGGCAGAACAAGTCGCTACAGGCGTAGTCTACTGTAGTCTACCTGTGTTAGCTGGTTTATGTACAGGTGTACTGTAGTCTACCTCCGCCATTTATTGGTTGTTTACCAGGTGAACTTGTGTTAGCTGGTTTGCCTTCAGTATTCTTCCTCCTCTTGTGCCAGAAGAGAATCTTTTGCCATATGTTTTTATGGGTCAGATGTCGTTCCTGTTAACCAAAGGCCTGGCCTCACCATCCTTTATTCAGCTACGACTGGTCTTATGAAGGAAGGGTCGTTCGTTTATTTCTGCCTTCTCTCCAATACCAATACCATTTGCACCATTCATAGTTGTACTGCAGTCACAAACAGGGGTGAATCCAGAAATTTAGCTAAGGGGGTGTGGACTGGAGTCTAGAGAAGAGCCCCCAGCGAGGTGCAGGGGCAGAGCCCCTGGTCAGGGGTGAACCCCCCAGAAGCCGAAAGCTTGTTAGCTTTTCCACGCCCAAAGGAGAGCAAAATTTGGCCGCTTTGGAGGGATATCTCGGCACTTATCAAAAAAATCCAGCAGAGCAATCTTTGACCTCGAAGACAGGAGGCAATTTGTGCATCTGTAACAAACGTGTCAACTCTTGCCGAAATAGGAAAATGTGTTATCAATAAGATTTATGGCTCAACACGTGAAAGACTGCATTGTCAAAGTCGACTGCTGCGCTAATTAAAGGGGGCGGAGCCGGCTCGGCCGCCTTAAAATCCACCACTGATAAACGGGCTTTTAGTGAAACTGTTATTGTAGTTGTGAGGCATTTCTTGCAGAGAAACACAAATGTGGTTACAGGTCAGCCAGGTCCAGTTGGTGACAGAGGTCAACCGGGCCAAGGTGGTCCGCAGGGTGAGACTGGACAGCAGGGACCGCGAGGACCAGATGGATCTCCCGGCCAACAAGGACCTCAGGGACCGGCAGGATTCACTGGTCCAGCTGGTAATACCGGCGGTAAAGGACCGGCTGGAAGAGTTGGCATTCGTGGTGATACTGGGCAGCCTGGACAGCCTGGAGAAGCTGGAGCTCGTGGATTTGACGGAGTTCCAGGTGACTTCAACCTGAAATGCGCTGCTATATGAAATAATATATACTTGTAGATTGGTCTTCGATTGGCTTTTTACATTTGTACACAGTATTCCAACAGATCCCAAGAAGTTCTGATGAAATCATGAAATTCATCTTTGTGATTTTTAGGCACGCACCATAAGTCCCAATATTTAGATATCGGAATATGGTAAATTGTCTGTTCTTTGTGCCATATGACAGCAGTGTTAATCGCTAAGCGATGTCTGTGAAGGTATTGCTGGAACAGCGGGTCAGCCGGGACCACGTGGAGCTCCGGGTACGCCTGGAAACACCGGCGATATAGGCCCACAGGGACGGGCTGGGGATCCGGGTGATGCCGGTCGTCAAGGCGACAGAGGCAACGCCGGTGCGGTCGGTCAGCCGGGGCCGGTGGGAGCAGCTGGTCAGCCTGGCCCAGGTGGAGATCGTGGACCGACTGGTGCAACTGGATCTACTGGATTTCCTGGACAGTCTGGTTAGTTTGCACGCTGATCTCTTATACTCTGTGCCGTGATGTGTTGTCTCAGGTAGCAGCCGTGCTCTGAACTTTTGTCTCCAACAGCCTCAGTGCCGTTGTCAATTGGAACTTTATACAGCACGTACTGGCCAAGCTTCAAGTGCACTATGTATGGTAGTAGACGTAGTAGCATGAGAAAAGGAAAATTCTTAAATCACGCCAGAAACTGACAAAGAAAGAATCGTGCTACCGTTTACGCTTATAGCAACGTCACTGCATCAACTTCTTTACCGTCTTTCAAGAGACAACTTAAAACATTTTTATTTACCAAATCTTTCCCATCACTTTAAATTGCTTTCTCATATTTGTGTACCGTGTCCTAGAAGCTACTTAGCTTATGCCACGTTAATCAGT
>Ga0209780_1001144_pt1 | contig 16832 bp, 17 predicted proteins | sample WorMetexBAHAMAS2_FD_187384 | JGI IMG/M metagenome (GOLD analysis project Ga0209780, IMG submission 187384) | Marine gutless worms symbiont microbial communities from Max Planck institute for Marine Microbiology, Germany - Inanidrilus exumae... | ecosystem: Host-associated > Annelida > Digestive...
CATCTAAATCAGAATATCCTGTCGCCATGAGAGGCGACAAATCCAAATTTTACCATATTTCCAACTTCATCATTCTGTGGTGGCGCCACCTAGCTGCCTAGCACCGTAGATATAAAGTTAAACACCAGTGCACAACTACAAACCTTCCCCTATCCAAAAGTATCAAAATCGTTTCTGAGTTCAAACAGCTTATTGGCGACGTTGTGTTCACCAACTTTGTCGTTCAAAAGCATGGCAGACAAAAAGCAAACAAAAAATTAAACAAAAAACTTCAAATTTTTTTGCCCCAAGTCAGCATGCAAAGTCCGAGCCACCAGACTTGGCATGGTGATAGAAGAGGTCAGTACCATTTTTGCACCTCCAAAACGTTTTGGGATTCAGCATGTAGTTTTGCCATAAGGGGCACTGAAAATTTGGCAGAAATGTCCCCAACTTTAACCCCCATAAGTCAAGAACCCTTCAGTGAATCAACCAAATTTTTAAGAGTCAACTGTCAACTCCCCATAAAATATGAAATTTTTGTAAAAATTGAGCAAGGGCGCCCTGCAGGGCGTTTATGTTATGAAATTTCGTAAAGTCTTCAGTTTTGCGAGTCCTACCGCCTTATCTCTGCGAAATGTGGCACGAAGGAGTCGACCTGCAGAGCGAGAAACCTCAAAATCGCTCCCCGAGTAACTAAAATACCAGCGCATGCATTGCGCACATCTTTCCATCTTTCCGGTAAAAATGATTATCATAGCAGAACTCGCAGATTTAATAATATTTAAACAAATATTAAGGTTAAAATATCTTCCAAACAAAATTTATGACTCCTGCACCTCTGCTGAGCTCTGTGGCTTGGGAAGGACTTTATTCACTTTTATGCTGAAGCTAAATGAAATTACTGAAATTCCTACCAAACACAATTCATCAGCATTCAACAAAATAAACTTGAAAGTTCGAGACATTTAATACACAACGTTTCAGTACAAACACACACTGTAGATTATGGAAACATTGTTAAACACAATACAATTACAAATATTTCTAAAGAACTGGTCACAAATGTGGTCATTACCATCTTCCAACTGTGCCAAAAACCGAAGAGCTGAAACTTCGGCAAACGTGACACCACCAAGGAAGAATATTAATGTCACTTTCTGTTCACCGATGCTGGAATGTGTTGAGCCGCCTGACGCATCTGTCATCACAGGCATCCGACTGAAACTGAAACACTGCTAGTGCTACATAACTAGCTTCTGCATAAAATAAGAACAGGAAAATGAGGTAAAAATACTTACTTTTTGTGCAAATGATTACATTGCAGAAAAGTTGGTAAAAACATCCAGTTAAGCTAGTAGCTACTATAGTGACTGAATGATTTAATGAAAAATAGGAAAAACGCCATGTAGGGGTATATCCCTTGCTCAAAGTCACTAACATGTGAGAACGACAGCATAAAAGAATTTGACAGACCGTGCAAATACTATAAACGAACTAATACCGATAGAAAACATAGAGAAAAAATATGCTCTATGTCAATGGTGGACACACAGTCTATTGTGATGCTGATGCTGCTTGACATCTGAATCTAGGACTCAGTTGGACCCAGGGAAACACCTGTTGCATATAGCGTACCACTTTGAGGCGAATACTGTATTGTGTTCATTCAACACAATACAGCCATCTAGTTCACAAGTGGAATGAACCACACCTGCCTTTACTTCCCAGCCGCAGAGCTTCACAGCCGTTTGGATGGTACTCATTTCCCATCCAGCTGAGGGTAGGAGGCTGAGGTGGCCTGGGTGGCTCATTACATAACGAGACAGTACTCGCGAACCAACCAGGCTCGACGTAAACTAGCTTCGTTGATGCCGTTACCAATACGCCATGCCACCACCAACACAAGTGGATGTACCGGTATCACCCAGTCAACAGTTTCAAAGCACTGAAAGAAACTTAAAGCACTGACTTCAAACACCCTCTCTTCATCCACTACTAGATCCTGACGGAAGGGGGCGTGGCTTCCTTTACACTAACTCTCCAATTACCACCTTCGAAGCCGGTACCCCATTAAACAGTAACAGAGTGTGTGGTGTGTCCGTACGTACGTCGTTTACGCAGCCAGCCAGGGACTTGCTGTGCTTCCTCGGTCGTCGGACCTGGCAGCAGACTGAGTACTTCGCTGATGCTGCGCCAGCCGGGCCGGTGCAGAATGTGTGCAAGTCTCACACTGAGTGGAGCATAGCCACTGAACACGTACGAAATGTCGTTAGGCAGCTGCGGCATAATCACACAAGTGACGATAAATGCCACAACGTAAGCTAGAAGAAGCCAGCACTCACAAGAGTACAAAGACCCACGCTAGGACTGTTTTTGTGACTCGTGACCTTTGATCTTTTAACCACAAAATAAATGGGTGTCCAGGACTCATCGTGTGACATACGTTTGTCAAGTTTGATGATCCAAACTGCGACGTTTTTTGAGATATCCTGCTCAAAAAAACAGACAAACATACAGATGGTGATAACCCTACCACACGAGTGCCATCATCGTGGGTAACAACTGACACAAAATGTGGACCTATAGCAACATCACTTCCATTTCATTTTCTGCATGTATTGACTCTAACTTCTGTCGGCTGATCCACATAATGACACACATGACTAAGCATTATGCATAGCCGGCTGTCATAGTGGCCTGGATGTTGATCTGTCAGTGTGTGTCAGGCTAGTGCATTGCAGCCTAAACCAATCAAGCTGGTTTCTGGTGTCTGAGGACACCTACTTTGTACTGGATGGGGTCCAGATCCGCCATGTGAAAAGAGAGATCTCTCCGTTAGGTGGGATGCTGGACCATTAGAAAATTTTCAGTTTTAAATTCAGGTCTGATTTTTGACCATGGTTGACCAACCACGGTCTCTTATGGACACTTAGATACTTCTGTGTGCATAAACTGCTTCTTTAATTAGCAGAGTAATTAGTATACGACAGGAAACAAATACGGCATCCAGCAACAACTGACCAGTCTGGACAACAGTAAATGCACAATTAATGAATCCTTTATGCCTGCTTCCTGACACCAGTAAGTAGTCTATGTTTTCCTAATTAAATAAATTAGCTCCGCACGGGACTGACGGTCAACTCTTAACAACTGACGTTTCTGCAAAGTTCAAAGTCACGTGACAAAAAACTAGGATAAATATCCAAAATCCGGCCCTATCAAATTTAAGTATTGTGCCCTAGTTTAAGAATCCGTGGTCAGTTAGTTGCCAGCTCCCACTGTAAAAGGTGGAGGAGATAGCTTTTGAAAATGGAAGAATTTTGACCTTGGATCGGGTCATACTGCATACTGTCCTGCATCACTCATCGACATCTACCTACAAGCCAAATTTAATAATAATCAAAGAAACGTTTGTGGACGGACAGATGGACATTTGAGATCGGCTTTATTAGGTCAACTCTGAAGAATCGACCTAAAAATGTTAAGAACTTGTAATGTACTTATGCACATTTGAATAAGTCATTTGCTGTAGGTGCACAAACAGTGTCATAAAGAAGTGTTCGTTGTATATTGCTGATTGTACAGCATACAGTGAACTAATATAAACAATGATCTAAATACTGAGTATGACTAGACATTGTTACTCTGAGTTCCCAGACAAGACTTCCCTATTAACTGTCTTCTCACAGTGTTTCAATTATACAATCAGCTGCGGCAAAACAACATCTCAAACCTGTTCATTGACCTCCTCGACAACAAGCTTCAGAGTTTTCTGAACTGTTGCGTAATGTCTTGCATTTCCTTGAAGTCTGATAAGGCCAACGTGTTCCAAGTTGTGCAACGTCACAAGATACTGGAAGCCATACGTCTATTAATACAATCACACACAAAACCGTCAACTCATGGCAGAACCAAAGGTATACTTCTATACACATGTAGACTTTTAGAACAAATATGCTACTGCTTCTGATAATTTCAGTTTTTATTATAAATTACGACATACAATAAGACACAGACAAGGCATATTCATATATGCCCAAAAGCTGACATGTAGCCAATTTATTCTATCGCACAAAACACTATAACTAAAAACTAAATAAATTAGCCCCATACGGGACGACTGACGGTTGACTCCTAATTACTGCCAACTTCAAAGTCACGTGACACAAAATGTGGGACAAAAATAAAAATCCGGCCCCGATAAGCTTTAGGTATTGTGCCCCAATGTAAGAATCCGTGGTCATTTGCCAGCCCCCATTATAAATGGGTGAGAAAATAGCCTTTGAATATGGCCGATTTTCCGACTTTAAAGGGCTCGTGACCGTGACCTTGGATCGGGTCATACTGCATACTCTCATGCATCGCTCGTCGACCTCTACATACATACCAAATTTCATTAAAATCGAAGAAACTTTTTGCTTCTATGCTTCTGACCTTCTTTCAGTGACATCTATGTGACTGTTGTAGTCATCAGAAGTGCAGTGAAACATAAATTGTGACCTCCAAATAAAATCAGCTGACGAGTAAAGGCTAATGGTTATTCCCTGTAAGTCGCAATAATATTGCTCCAGTAGATCATGAGATATGGTGTTCACAATATTTGACCTCGACAGCCGGCTGTGATCTTGGCGTTTGACCTACAGAATCTAACCAGGTCATCAGTAAGGATGAATACATCCTGTCAGTTTTATAAAAACTGCTCAAACCGTTCACGAGATATCGTGGTAACAATATCTGACCAGAAGAACAGAGGAGACGGGACAGCCTCAAAACATAATGCCTTCGCTGTTGGGTGGCAACAGCATAAAAACCATTGAGTCCAGAAGACACTGTCTGAGTACTTGTCTGGGAAGGCAACTTGTCTACTTACTCCAGGTTAAGTCTTCCAAAAAGGAATAATAAACAATATAGGTGGCACCTGCAGGATCTCACGTTTGTAGTAATCAAGAAGTTTTTGTTTAAAGCCTCCGTTGCAGTGACACTGGATGCAGATAAGCCGCAGCACCTACACGCATACATCCTCTAGACATTGACATCACAGCCAACCTCTCAACAACTACAATCAAACGTGATTAGACCAATACTAACAGGTAAACATCGCACTGAATCAAGAAAGTATTTTTCAACTGGCAGCTGACAAAAAGGCCAATAAAAGCAAGTATACAAAAAGATGCAACAACAACAATAACCACTTTGTGGTCATCATATAGGTGAAACTGTTAGCTGGTAGCCCCAGTTAAGAACTGCAGGATATTGTTGGAGCAACTTTTTACTGTCCACATGCCCTTTCTGATGGCAACAAGCACATTAGGATAAGGGAAAAGACGCTAAGGAGGAGTTTGCTCCAAGGTGCCATATCAATACTTGCAATCTTATTCAATCTGATTCTATACCACCATCATCACATAATTAAAAAACCAAGTCACTTAATCGATGCTAAACAGTAATTACAAAGTCATGATGCCCAGTGAAGTTTGAAACAGCAGCTGCATGTAGCATGCGTAGCATATCTTCTGGATTCTGTCATATTATGACAGAATCCAGAAGATATGCTACACATGCTACACCGTAAACAGTTACCTTAACCAACGGCTGCTGTTTGGAAATGCAGTCTTCAATAAAGGGATGAGCCTTGTCAGTATTGTGACCATTGAAAAACTCTGCAACACTGAAACTAGTCAGCACTTCAGCAAGCCAGTGATCAACAGTCCTTACCTTCATTTGGTTAACAAAGTTCCCAACACTAAGGCCATATGCCTGGCCTAACAAGCATGCAGCCAAAGGTCATGAAACCTTTGTAGTAGTTTCGTACAAATCATAGAGTCGACGGATTCACCATATCAAACTCCTGAGGCTGTATAAAATGGGCTCTGAAACTGGAATCCAGCCTGTTGACATGACATTTCCCAAAAAGTCACATAGGTTTCTTCTTCTTCCTCATATTCGAGACACATAGGGTCTGTTCTGACCTCAAACTCAGTCTGATCAGCATAGACACAGATTCGTAGATCACAGACTACTTCCTATTAGTGTTCTACAGTAACCATGACCCATCTTTTATCGTTTCCAAAACATAATGTAACACTGGTAAAAATTACAAATTTTTCATAAATCACCTGTATTTGATGTCCCTGTAGAGGGTGACAATGTCAGAATTTTGCCAGAGTGTCTGTTTCGAAAAATATAATCACAGGGCTACTTATTATATAGTGATAAAATAATAATCAGGCTACGACGTGGTGAAAAAGATTGGTGGAGTGTTTAGTTATTTTGAAACATTCAGCAAGTGTACTGGACAGATGGACAGTGGGTAAAATTGCAACAGGAAAAAAACTCAGCAAAACAAAATAACTGCAGTGACTTAAACTAGAACAGTTTAAAAATACACATAAATACACCCAAAAACTTGGTTTTTAATCATGTGGCCTTCTTTTCCGGAATTACTCCAGGGGGTTCGGTGCCCCAAACGAGAACCTTTGGGGATAATTAGGAGCAGGTTTATTGCAGACTGCATGCCCTTCCAGTCAATACTGGTAACTAACAGTTTAAGCATTGAAGGGAATCAAAGCTGGCATGTTCATGATTCAAGCACTTACTGTGACCACTGTAAATTAATGCTGATGCCTAACAGTGCCAAATATAAACACTACAGTAAGATGGTACCTTGTTCCACAGCTAATGAATTCATAAAATCATCCGAGTCTGTAATTCCCTTTATCAGTTCAGCAATTGTTGTGTCTAGAGTAATAAAAATCACGTAACAAACAGAAATCATTCAGTAAGTTCAAATCCTGTACACCATGCTTTAAAAATGTTATCAAAGGCAATATTGATGTCATTATAAAGAACAACTTCAAATGATGACCTTTTGTGATGGTAAAAATAACAGACAGACAGACGCCAGACCGTTACATTACGCTTTGTGCTAGACACAGCTAGCATAATAACTAGGGCTGTAAATTTTGCGCGGACAAAAATCGGAAAATGTGCAGTCCATTCCCGGCAAAAAACACCAAATTTGCAGTTGCAATTATAGCAATATAAATGAGCCAAATCCATCATTTAGATGTAGAACTAAAACACCACTTTTGCATTCAATAACAAACTTGTCAAAAAACTTACTACACAATGCTGTTATTTATACGCTAATGGATAAAAGTAGTCAAATTCGTGAAATTTCACGGCAAAATACAAGAAATCGTGATGGTAGATCAAATTCGCGAATTTTGTGAATCCCACAATGGCCACAAAAAATTTACAGCCCTAATAATAACAGATGGAAACAACGTGATCCCTGCGGATAATGTTTGTTAAAAATCACTGCGTTTGGTTGACCGTCAATGTCCGTTCAATGTCACTAAAGAACTAACAACCATTGTATTAATACTTACGTGTCGCAAGTGAGTTTTTGGCTGCTTGCATATGCGGCAGTTTCGAAACAAATTGCTTAATGTCGCCAACAGTTTTTGCAGCATGTCGCTCCTAGTCAACAATTCATTCAAATTACTATTATTTCTAGACCATAAGACTCAGAGAACCATAAGCTGTATCCCCCTATTTTCAACTCAACTCAACTTTATTGTAACATATTTGCAGCTGAACAGCTGAATTGCTAAATATAGGCTATATATACAAGCTATAGGCCTAAACATGCGCGAAAATCAATACAAATAAAGATACATATAAAAGTAAAAATACAATGAATAATGCTAATATTTTGTCCCATGTTGAAAAATACCAACATATAAATCCCACCTGTGTGTATATACACACTGTCACCACCCACTACGAAGATATAAAAGGCGATACAAAGTATCAAAAATGGGGTGGTTTAAGGTAGTCAGGGGTCACTCAAGGTCACTGTAAATAGCGCCATTCGATAGAGCACATACAAATTCCTATCAGTGTTCTACAGTAACTACGTCCCTATCTTGCACCATTTATAAGATATAGCGAGATATTTGTCGAAAAAAGCCGTTTAACCTACCCCACCTCTATTTGACACCTAAGTTAGGGGTGACCCCGTCGGAATTGTGCTGAGATTTTTGGCATCAAAAAAGTAGAATCTCTAAGCTATCGTGTGGCCTTATTTGTGTGATCCTACGTTTAGCCATTTTGGTACAATGCCGGCTTGTGACGGACAAATGGACAGACAGACGGATGGACAAGACAACAGCATATACCACACTGCATGGCAAAATGGTAGAACGCCGGATGACCGGCGAACTTTCCCTGTCCCACGGTTGACCTGTAGCTGATGGGTGACCACTTATGTGGGTAAATCATTCGCTATAAGGTCAGCCAACTAGGCCGACTCAGCCTTTCATCCTTTCGGGATCGATAGATGAGTAGTAAGCTGATCCAGATGTGCGCCACCTTGATCAGGCGACGCCATCTGGTAAATGCTTACGAAATACATGCAGGATGACTCATTCCATTCGTGGATAAACGTGTGGGTGGCAGGTAAAACTGTGTGAACCCCGTGCCATCTAGCCATGTGTCGCGTTGCTGGTGACTGATAAGTCGAGTCTAAGCGTTGCATGTGCATTTGCTAGCATAGCATCATGCGGCAAAAACAATATAGAAGCCAGTAGCCACACAACTGTATAAGCCACAGTCATCCTTTTTTAGATGCAACCTATATTGACAAATGTGTCTGTCTATGCTTCTGTCTGCGTGTTGCTCACATTAATATACTGTGCAAAAATGGCTGAACCAATCAAGATGCCATTTAGGGGCTGAGTAACGTGGGTCCAAGGAACCATGTATTAGATGGGGTTAAGACTGGATAAATCCATGTACAGCCACAAGTGGTGATAAGTCGGCGATGTGGCGTTTTGCCTAATTACTTTAGACACTTGTTAGAAAAAGCTGCTGCTTAAATATAAAAACCTGTTACACAAACTTTGACGTCTGACAAAATAATAATGTGAAACAGTCAACAATCTCGCCAACAAATTTTATTGTACTGTGCTGCAACAGAGTACAAATGTTTAATAAAACTCCAAAAGCAAAACAAAGGTACACACATCAAACTCTGCACTGATCAATTTCGCCTTTTTACTCAGTATTGGCCCAACAGCGTGGAAATTCCGGTCTCGCAGCTCGGCAAATAATTCCTCAGACGAATTCAGGATGATTTTCTTAGGCTCCGAGAGATCTGCTACAGCTGACGTTGATGGTCCTGTTGACATGTCTGCAGATGGTGCAAACTTCTCAGCCGGCAGTTTAACTGTGGCTAAATATAACACACAACAGTCTGCAAAATTAAAACTGATTTCATTTCTAAAGGCTATGGAATGATATCACATCATTGTGCAGTTTTTACCCAATGACACTTTAAATATGTAATTATTATCCAAAATGTGATCTTTAACAAAGTAAAAGTACGTCAGATGTAAAAATAGAACAAATCTTTAAGAATCCTATGATCAGGATAATTACATGTATTAGCAAAATGCTAAAATTGTAAATAAAATGCAAATCCACATATCTTAAAGTGTATAATACAAAAATTACTTACCTAGTGTACAAGTTTCTTGATCTTAATCAAGCACTTTAAATCTATGCTTCTGACCTTCTTTCAGTGACATCTATGTGACTGTTGCAAGTCATCAGAAGTGCAGTGAGGCATAAATTAACAAGAACAAGTGACAACTAATACTTTTGGATAGTGTTAGATGCAAAACTACCGTTGTGAAAAAAACCTTAAGCTAAGTCGGGTACAGAAAAGTCTCCAAAACGCCAAAGTATGTTTAAACTCTGAGCAAGATTTTACATGGGAAATATCCCAACTAGCAACATCAAAGCACTAAAGCGATATTAGATAACAAACGTATGTAATAAATTACAAAGTGATAGCAGCTGTAATGAAAACAGTACTGACTGTTGTGAATGCCAAAGAACTCGTCAATAAGACCCTCATATGTTAGCTGCGTGAGAAGTGGTGTCAAAGGATCAACATTTCTATCAATAATAAGCAGGTTATCAATCTGCGGCATGATGGGTGGCTCCGATGCAGAGCCGGACATCTCTCGCCGCATCCGTATCATCATCTCAATCACCTCCTGCAGCAACAGACAAGTCTTTCCAGGACTTACTCAAACAACCAAAAATGTGGGGGAAAAACAAAATATGCAGACACAAAAACTAACCACATCATGAGCAAACTGGTCTAAAGACACATAAAGCCTACATCCAAAGCAACATGTAGACAGTTCTTACAGTCAGCTGTAAGAAATGTTTACACGTGTAACAGCTTCTAAGCTGAGTAAAAATAACAACAAATGGTGATGATAGCAGCCTACAGGCAAACTCGCAGCTCAAACTGTTCGGCTTAATCTGAGGTTTGCAGTCATGTGGAGCTGAGTCATTTTCTTCACAAGAACCAGGTGCACTCTCTCAATAACTGCAGCCATGATGACAGAACCACGAACACTAGAATTGGTATCATTATTATTATCTACACATGTGTATCATTGTGCACAATTATGGTAAGCAATTCAGCAGAGAACAGTTCTGATAATCTCTGATCTTCCAGACATTCATTACTACTCAGATTAGTGCACTGCGGAAGTGTAGTCTACATACAACTAACAATATTATTACTGGCCCGCCTACAAATAGCGTAGGGGGGCACACTAGTAATAGTCGCTGGTGTCTATCGTCATATGTCGGGGTCTGTGGCCTATCAAATGGCACCATTATGGGTGACCTTTAGTGACCTTGAAGGTCAGTTTTGCTGTTTTAAGCCTATGTGTCCAACCGCCACAGTGGTTCTCGTAAAGCTATGGTGTGCTGGCGGAGCTCATGTCATCAACAACACTGGTGGTAGTCGACGTTGGTTGGTTCCAGTTACAGTCCAGTTGACATCAACAACATTGGTTGTATGGAAGTCTGTTGATGACATGCATGGCACTGCATGCTCACTGTGCAATAGTTGTGCCTACAGCAACGATGCGTGTACAAACCTATGCAGGTAGTGGAATAAAACGTGGCAGTTGCTGAAAGGCTGACACAACAGTAGGCCAATATTTCAACTGATACAGAGCGTCATGTGAATCTTATCGATAGCTAAGTAGCCTCTTGTTTAAATCATAAACACAAACATACATACAGCAGCACATTCTCCTTTGCCATAGAGATTTGGTATTACACCATAGAGTGCCTGAAGAGTCATCAACGCTTTTGCTGCATAAAACATAGTTGTGCGATCACTCTCCAGATAACATTGCTGCAACATTCAAACAGCTTATAATGACAGTACTGAATACATTTTCAAAAATGCAATAATAATGGCAATAGTTACAAGAATCTCAACTACTGCAAAGGGAGTGCGTGATGCACTACGTCGGTAATCTATGATTCATGCACTAGTACACCTCTGTATGAATTAGCATACAACATTTGAACTGCCTAGTTTCACCGACTCCAAAGATATGATTGGGGCAAAATTTAAAAAAAAACAGGTCACATGACCCTGACCACGCCCACTAAGGGGTAGTCTGTCATCCCAAAGCTAGCGTTTGATATATTCTAACTGTACACTTTTGGTGATGCTCGCTTCAGCCGTTCACGAGATATGATTGCAGGCATCGAAATTGAAAATGGGTCATGTGACCCTGACCATGCCCATTTTAGGGGCGATTTTTAGTCATCCATATGCTAGGATTTGACACATTCTACCTGTTTGCAAAATATGATGATTCTAACTTGAACCGTTCCAGAGATATCATTGGGGGCCCAAAATTTAAAGTGGGTTACGTGACCCTGACCATGCCCCTTTTAAGAGTACTTTGTCATTCTAATGCTGGTACTTGACATAGCCTACCTGTGTACAAAATTTGACAACTGTAGCTTAAGCCATTCCAGAGATACGGTTGGTGCCAACCAAAATTTAAATGGTTCACATGACCTGACCACGCCCCTTTCAGGGATGATTTATCATCCATGGGCTAGCACTTGCTATGATCAACCTACCTACCAAGTTTGGTTAGAGTTAGTTAGGAGTGACTCAAGGTCACTAAAAATAGCGCCATTCGATAGGGTGCATACAACTTACAGTAACATTCCATAGTAACTATGTCTCTATCTTGCACCGTTTTTGAGATAAGTGAGAGAATGGTCGAAAATCGCCAATTTGAACCTACCCCACCTCTATTTGGTGCCACTGAGGGTGACCCCGTTGGAATTTCGCCGAGATCTTAGGGCAGAAAACTAGAGTCCCTGGGCTATCTTGTGGCGATGTTTGCTGGCTGGAGAGTGACAGACAGACGGACGGACAGATGGACAGACAGACAGTCGGACACATGACGACAGCATATACCGTGCTAGCATAGCATCGCGTGCTAGTAAGTCCAACAAAAATGACTAGCGTCATGTGGTAATAACAAAAAATGCACCCGGAAAGAATATTCCATCTCCATGGACAGCAGATCACTGTCAAAGGGAATTATCTCAAGAGCAAACTCATCAACTTTTGAGAAGCTGCCATGAACTCCAAGTTCCTGAAACAAACAGCCACAAGAAATGATAAATGCAACAAAACAGCAAGTAAGGTATCTGGACTCAGTACTGGCATAATATGTTAGAATGCGACAATTCTGATGATATTACATCATCACTCCATGTGATAAGTTATGGGATAGATGACGACAATATTAAGGCATTTCAAATTGTTGTAAGAACACCGTCAGGAATGTTATCAGCATCCTATGTTTCTTGCAATAAGCAGATAGCTGAATTAAAGCAGCAAGCCAGAGCAGCAAGTACAATATGAAGAATTTCCACAGAAGAAGCCAACAATGAACAAACATGAACAAACTCTGGAATAAAATTTAGATCAGCGACTGTGGTAGGTACCATCTTCATCCATTATAGATAGAGTGAAGTGACATCAGAGTAATCTATGGTCACAATACGATCTCCATGTTGTAGGGTATGATGACGATAATAATAATAATCTTTGTTTATTTTAACTGCAGACGAACTGTGCAGTCAACACAGCACAAACATCTGCCACGCAGGGCGGGACACACAACAGCCACCATGGCGTCATGCAGGGCAGCACTATGTACAGAAGGGTTAAGCACGGCTGAACTGCTGCCACAATATGGTGCACAGCAATTAATCAACTGCACCAGCTTAACCTCGGGAACATTCACCAGATGGCGCAACCAGCGTACATCTGATAAAGTAGCTCACTGTTCAATTTATCGACCCCGAAAGGATGAAAGGCTGAGTTGGCCTAGTTGGCTGACCTACAGCACATGGCTTACCCACATAAGTGGTCACCCGTCAGCTGCAGGTCGAGCGTGGAACAGGGAAAGTTCGCCGGCCAAGAGTGGCATTCTACCACTGTGCCACGCAGCAAAGCTATCTGGTAAAGATTTGTCACATTATTAAAATAAAACTGAATCAGTAGGTTTAAGAAAAGCTTTGCTAGTGCCAGACCGGCGATCTAAATGTAAGTGCTGCAAAATGTTAACACTTCCTTGCCCTACAACATGGCGGCCAGAAAAGCTAGCATAGATATGAATGTCAAAATTACATCACTGTCACCTAAACAGGCAGGAAATCTGCAGGCATCAAACACACCCAGATGGACTCGACTCGAGCGAGTGACTACTCGCGCGAGAACAGAAAAGCAAAATAAAAATGCCAATAATAAAACCATATCTCACTCACTTTCAGTTTCTTTTCACAAAGCAAACTTTTTCTTGGAACAAAAAATATATGAAAGTCTTTCCTGAAATGCCCCCCAGTCTCCTCCTCTCTGTATAAACAACACAAAGCAACATCTCAGAAGTTCAATCTGATAAACTGTACCATCAAATTAGTGATCTTGGCAATAACAATTAGCTGCAACATAATTTGCATAATCAGTAATTTAAAAACAAAAAAACTCACATTCTGGTACAGAAATAATAAATCCAGATGATGAGTGAAATAAATTCTAACAAATGCATCAGTCACAGTTACTGACTTGAGCACATTCTGAGCAACAAGCTCTATCAGAGACAACTTTGGCCGTGTAATGAAGATGATGTTTTGAACTGCGTTCGCAGGAAGTCGCCCAGGTCGCAATGGAAACATCTTGTCCACTTCATGCTCCTGTATACAGAGAAATTACAGCAATAAATATCATACAGTGGAGCCACAGTTGACGGCAGAGCTCCATACTTACTGGCCTACTTTTCCTAAGTTCTGTGCATTAGGCTGGATCATAGAGGTGAATATTTGGGTACTGCTGAAATAAAAATTTTAAAAACCTCTCACATCTCCACACCAACAGTGTCAACAGTTTCAAAACACTTAGTTAGTTAATATCAAATTGATATGGTTGTTTCTGGTATCATGGCTTAAGTCCACAACAACGGCACTGTAGAAAACAGCACTTTTCAGCTAGAATTTAAGACATCTTGGAAATTTACCTAAAATATGCAAATAAAAAGTACAGAAAGAAGCACCACTGGGCCTTACCAAATACTGTGTCAATGAAATTCAGCATGGCACATAAACATGTTTCACAACATGCATACATGCAGTCTAATTTTTAAAAACTCTCAGTAAAATGTTGTAATTAAGACAGATGCCCTACTTCTGCTAAACAGACTAGATGGCCATTGAGGTAAACATTAACTGGATGCAAAACAACATGGCATGGTCTCAACACAACAGCAACTGTAATCACAGCTGACATTGTTTCCTCTGCATTGTGAAACAAACACACTTAAATGTATACTACCTTTAGCAGTGTGTATTCAGCAATAAGACCAACAGGACCAGTTAGTGCGTCATCCCACACCAGTGCCTGCACAGACATTATGCTAACTATCCAACTGCAACAAATACTCAAACAAGATAGGCAAAACTGCATTCTGGTAACAAGAAGCATATAAAATTTAGTATGAACAACATTTAATTATAGTTCAACATCTCCCAGTTAAAAGGCACTAGAAAAATTGAAATGGCCACCAACACCAGTACAACCGTATCTTTTAAAATTTATTGCTATCATCAATCCCTGATATTCATATCAGCTATTCACTATCATCATCTGAAATTCTGTTATCAAATCAAAAGTGTCAGTTAATCCATCTAAAATTCTAGTTTTAAGCTGGCTTTAAAACTGGGTTTTAAACTTTGTTCAAAACCATAAAACTTATGTTAATCTAAGCAATGATTCACAACCAGACTTCGATTGAAAACTTGAATTTAAAAGTTAAGTTTACGTAAAAGATAAAGTCATTACTTTCTTTAAAAAAATTATTAAAGTGCTCTGATACCTCTAACCTCTACCTAGCAAACAGCAAAGGCAGAAAGGTAAAGACAGAGGAGAGGATGTCGTACCCCAAAGAGGAATAGGCAGAGTGCTCATCTCACTTTCTTAGCCCACTGAGCATGTCTGCAGATATATCAGAGCCTGTGATGCGCAGCCAGGTTATCTTCTCCACCGAACAGCACTGCCATTGCCCCTTATGGTCATTCGAAAATCGATAATGCTAGCGGTAGATCGGCGATCTCGCATTAGTATGTCATTTTTTACTAGCGGTAGATAGGAGCAATATGTGTGGTCCAGTAATTAATTCATCCATATTTCTCTATCGATAGATTTATTTTCTGTAAATATTGACAGAAAACAATGCACAGTCACCTTTGTTTGCCGTGAATATTACTTGTATGTCATCTGCTTGTTTTCGGTGTTCCACTTTTAACCGTAAATCTATGTTTAGGGTTAGGGTTTGTGTTACAGTTGGGGTTAGTTTTAGAGTTATATAGTTGTTGCTTTTGATTGACATAAATAGATGTTTTAATTACAGTTCAGTTGAGACAAATGGCGCCATCTGGTGTAAACCGATCTACTGCTAGTAATTTTGGTCCCCCTTAACAACAGATCGCCGATCTACCGCTAGCACTATCCTTCAAAAATTGTTACCCTGGGGCCCGATAACAAAATATCTTAGGAAAAATCCTAAGTTCATCATAAGTTTTTCCTAAGTTTCTTTCTTATTAAGTTGATCTTAAGTTTTGCGTAAGTTCATCCTAAGTTTTTCTTCAGCTTTTCCTAAGTCACACTTTATCCTATCTAAGATTTTCCTAAGTTTATCGTTTGATATTTTGTCAATCGGGCCCCTGGTCGGGCAGGGGGTTGCAAGACTGTGATGTTTTTCTGAAGGGTTTTGAGATATGTGACAGTATGCGACAGAATGGGTTCAAAAATACAAACACGTAATATAATTATTATTAATGAATGGTCCCTTTGGCCTGATTTCTCATTTCCTCTCCCGCTGAGAGTAGGAAGCCAAGTTGGGCAGAGTTGGCTAGCAACAGTGCGTGCAAGAAATTAACAGCAAAGTTACCTTACTGCCCTGGCATTTATCCAGACATTCTAACAATTCCCGCCGATATGACTCTCGTAAGACAGCTAGATTCACTTTGCCGCCGGACAAATAAGACGGCGACGACGCCATCGCAGCCACACCTCTTTGTTTACATCCGGTTTTCATAAATAACCAGCTGATGAGTAAGTATGCAAAATGCAGTTCACGTAATGTCGCGTGTTTAAGGAAGCAAGGAAGCAACTCAACCTTTGATAATGCTTACAAAAACTCATCAGGAGATGAGATAGCGAACGTGAACTTTTTAACGACGATATCGCACTCGCACACACGTAGGCCTACTTCAAAATACCGAAAAAGAGACAAACCAACTTCGTTTAACAAATTAGACGACAGATAGGCAAGTACTGCGCATGAAGTCTTGAATTTTAGCATCTGCTAGCTTACAGAATTTCCACCTCGCAGTTATATAACATACCGGTGGCGTCGCGCGGTCCCTCTGCAGACAGT
>Ga0209780_1001145_pt1 | contig 16831 bp, 7 predicted proteins | sample WorMetexBAHAMAS2_FD_187384 | JGI IMG/M metagenome (GOLD analysis project Ga0209780, IMG submission 187384) | Marine gutless worms symbiont microbial communities from Max Planck institute for Marine Microbiology, Germany - Inanidrilus exumae... | ecosystem: Host-associated > Annelida > Digestive...
GTATTGGCACGTGTCAATCACGTCGTTGCTGACCAATCACCGCTCAGTAGGCGTATTTACTGGTTACTTTGGACCAATAAGGGTCGTATGTCGTAGAACCATCCTTTCTACACTACTAACGTCGAACGAAGTTTCGTCCTTTCGACAAAGTGGAAACAAATTCAACATGTTGAATTTGTTTCGACTTTGTCGAAAGGACGAAATTTAACGACAAACTTGTTCGACATTGTTGTCGTTTTGGCGACGAAGTCGAACGTTGCTTCGACACTGTTGCTGGTGTGGAAGATGTTTAAGACCTGCTGTTTTGAGCTCTTGAGTCCAGGCGGCATTAACAGAACGCGCTGTGTAATAAGACTTACCCTATCCAGTAGGTCCGTTTCTTCTTATTGCCCTGACCGTTTCTTTTGAGCTACTGGGTTTTTGTTTTAGTTTTTCCCGTTTTTTCGTTTCTGTGCCGTGCGCTAGTTACGCTGGCCATCTCGTCAACTTTTGAGCGCACATCTACCGTATTTTATAAGAGTGCAGGTAAAACTGTAAGCTGTGTGGAGAACAGCAAGGCACGGTAGCTAATTAATTAACTGTGAACGAGTTGAATGGGTCCAATTTTAGCAGCGAGTTCGGCGACTCTGTAGAAGTCACGAACTGGGCGGGTAAAGTGTCCAGCGTTGTTCGACCAACTCTTTCTCTCATTATACGCTTCACTGCGTCCTTAGATTGCACTTGAGATAAAGGCTATTTATATCGCACTGTAAACTCATCGCATCCATCACGGACAGTGATGGAAGCAAAATAGCGTACTTAAACACCGCAGACATGTCGTAGAGGTGATTTGTAAAAACGCGATAACAATTTCGTTACGTTTTATGAGACCTCAAATACATAAAATCACAATTTTCTGCATATGGCAAAAATTACAAAATAAACGGCGAACGATGGCGGTGAAAGCAGCCTTAAACTAGCTCGCTCTAATATATCGTTTAAAAGGGCGATATGACCTTGGTGGTCTATAGGTGGTCTATAGTGACTTTCCCCTCTATACGATATGACATGTATATATATTTACGTGCGCTCAAAAGCTGACAAAATGGCCAGCTTAGTCTAGCGCACGGCATCGAAACAAAACATTAAAGAACATGTAGCTCAGCTGTCGCTGACAAACCCGCGCGTCGCGCTGCATCACGACTAACGGCAAAATTTTAAAACAGTCACGTGACCATAACCACCTTTAGGGTCTAAAAGTTTAAAATGGTTTACGTGACGTGGCCACGCCCATTTCAGGGACATTTTATCATCCGTAGGCTGGGACTTGCTATGTTCAACCCACATATTAAGTTTGAAATGTCTACGATTACCCGCAATGAAGAAACGAAGGGCCACGCCAAATGTAAAAATTTTCGTTTTGAGCCACTTTTTGGGGGACATAGGGGTAATTAACGCACATGGTTCATCTATGGTTCGCTGGAAAGCGCGTTGTCGACTTCCTATTAGTGATAATTGATTTTTTCGCTAGCTCTCATGTATGTCGCACTATTAAGCGAAATCTGTCGAAATCGGCGTTTCCCGACGGGGTGGGTCACTTTGAGAGCAAATTTTAGGTAGATGGGACGTCGCCCACAATCCATCTATGAACCGTTAGATAGAGAAATGATATAGCTACAACTTTGCCTCTGAAAATTTTCACACAAAGAAACTTTATAGCAGACTTTATTCGACAGAAGTTATAAAATTTACTGGAAAAAATAGCAAAATCGCGTTTTGTGCCACCCGTTGGGGGACTTAGAGGTAACGTGCACGGTTCATCTATATCTCGTTGGAAAGCGCGTGGTCGACTTCTTATTAGTGGTAATTGAACTTTTTTCGCCAGCTGTCACGGTTAAGGCGCTATGAACAAATATTGGTCGAAACTATGCTGTTAGTAAGGGGGTGGGTCACTTTGAGCGCAAATTTCAGGGGAAAGGGGGTCGTCTACCAACGAATTTTGGCGTCAGGAAACCGGAGTCCCTGGGCTATGACGTGGTGTTGTTTGCGTGATCCTACGTTTAGCCGTTTTGATACAATACCGGCGTGTTACACACAGACAGACGCACGATGATGGCTATTACCGCGCAGAGCTAGCTCCGCGCGGGTAAAAACTGAAAACAAAAACCAACTTATCCATACATCTATCACCCGCGATTGGGCGGCTTTTATGATCATCTTTATTCGCCAATAATTAGCGCTTAATGTTTTTATACGTACTGAGATCTTGTTATTCGCCCAAAGCGAAGCATAGCTTCGGGCAAATCATGGAAATACTCTACTGGGCAGATTTTGGGCGCGATCCGCGCAGTAGCGACAGTTTGAGAGGCAGCCGAAATTTTGTTGTTTTTTGGTCAGGTAATTAAGTCACGTTTCACGTTAAAGCCAATAGTACGCCGCAGTGCTGCCTGGCGATCGATGTGGAAGAAAAGCAAACTGAATCGGAAACTGAAAATTAATAACGCTCCTGCATTTTCCAGGCCCCTTGTTTTCTTTGTCCGTTATTTTAAGGTCTTTCATTTTCAGCGCCCGCATACCGTTTGTACAGAGGGACCGACCGTTACGTGGTGTCACGGCCGATGAGCAATGACCATCAATATGAGTCAGGCAGGCACTCTAGAGGTTCGTGACCCGTTGAATGCCGGCTAATTTCACCGACAAATTGGATTCATTCATCATTCCACCGACACCAATCATATCCAACACATCTCAAGCACGCATCGATTAACGCAAATAGGCTTGCGATCATCTAATATTTCGTTCATGGATCACGAATAGTTTGTATTTTTAACATATAAAATGCACTAAAACAGAAAGACAGATTATAGTTAAATCTTTCGATGAGTAAATAGTGTGCAAAATGGATAAACGTTATTGCAAACGTAGAATGCCCACAATACAGTATTCGGCTCAAAGGGCTCGGCTATCTGTGCACAAGCTGTTTACTTCCTGCATTTGACGAGGCCTAGTGTCACGTGACTCAATAGTCGATGGTGATTGGCTGCCTGCGACTGAGTGATGCTAGCGTTATCTGCAGCGTTGTCAACCCACGTCGGACGAGGCAGAAAATTTGGGGAGGTTTATGTACGGAGTGTACAGGAGAGAGAATGATGTTAAATTGATTCCAACAGTAAAAATTGAAAGTAGAAATCCCGTAGAGGGTTATTTTGGTAATGAATTTCCGGCGATCTGTAATCATTGCGGAGTTATGGCGGCCTAAAGTCGTAAGACGTTAAAACTTTTTGAAAAAGTTTTGCGGTTTTTAGAAAAACAACCCCTTACGGCAAAATTGTCAAAATTCTGTTCCGAAAGTTTTCATCGCGATACCGATCGACGTGTTGTGTTGAAATTTTATGAAATTTGGCCGACGGGAAATCAGTAAAATCGTGCTTATACCTGACAAACATTTCGCCTGGCTCTCCAGCTCTCGCTAGTGCGCGGATCGCGCCCAAAATTTACCAAGACCAACCCACTCGGAGTGCTGCAGATTTCATCAAAATCGGTTTACTTTCGGCGAAGTTATTGCCGATCGCGTGAACAGCGCCAAAACGCACCGTAAAGTGAATCCAATATTCGGCTGAAGCCTAGTTTCGGGCCGAATAATTAATTCACAGGCCTATATTTCGAGTGAAAGTATGTTTATTGGAACTTTGCGATCAGTAGATCGAATAGCTCAACATACAAAGTATATAACTAACAGATAACGTCAACACAAACAAGCTAGGCCTACACAAAATCAATGTTTCAGATCACCAAGCAGGCCTGCGATGCAGAAACAAACAAATAAACAAACCGTGTTTACACTTGGCACCAATCGCATCCAGCATCCACAGATAGTCTGACGTAGTGTCTTATTAACGTTGAATCATTAATCATTGACACAGCAGGTTGAATCAAACAATTACATCAATCTCAATAACACGAGCAAACATCAGTGAAAACAAACAATTGACATCACAACTATACGAGTACATTATTACAACAAAATGTTGATTAAAGTTTGAAACTGGGGAAGCTATTAGATGAAAAATCGACAAAAAAATCAATATAGAATTACAGATTATTTAGATTGGAAATAGGACAGGGCATAAGAAATACGAGTTGGCATCCGAGGAAATTTTGGGGCTGTTCTGAGTCGTGAAATAACTGAGGCATCACGCTCTGGAGGAAGTGTATAGAACAGGCAGGATGTGGGCTTCAGTACAGACTTGAAAAAATTTCGTGACAATTCATTCATTCATTCATTCGCATTCAATAGCAGGCATAAAGCCCATGCAGTAGAATACAAGAGGAATTATTTTACAGCCACACCTAAAGTGTGCTGTAACCACAAAGCATACTGCAGACATTGTGTACAGAAATGTAATATACAGCGTGGGCCAAAAAAGTAATAACTCTCGTACATTACATTGCATTGTACGAGAGGTATCACTTTTTTGGCCCACCCTGTATAACAACATAAAATACACAAATGTTACATAATCCGAAAATACGATTGTTGTAGATTATTTAAACATAGATTATGTTTATTGTTTATTGCAGTTTGTTAAATGCATAACGTGCTAATGTTGAAGAACTTATATAGTATGGCTCAGAGTTATCGAAACGAGATGCGGATTCTCGAGAGAGTTTATCGTCAGTACGAAATTGAATTTCAAGCACGTCGGACAACGACGAGTGTTTCTTCCACGTCGCTGGGTGAATGAGAAAGTAGTGGCGAATAAATCTAGCCGAATTTCGCACTCGGCTCAGCCGGTCGAGCGAGCGGTCACCGTACGGCTAATGAGTTATTATTGTCGACCAGAGAGAGCTAAACGAGTATTGTATAGCTCCGCTCGAGTCCGTGCCGACCCAACAACGGTCGTGTAATTCAAATCATCGGACTGACGGACGGACAATACGTTCCACAGTCGACTGGAGTGTGCGTTTGCACATCCTGCCGGCCTCTTCATCACGCTCGGGTGTATGCGGGGCTGAGATCCGGTCGCCGCTCTTACCTGATTGAAGTCGACTCCAGGGACTGCAGAAAAGGAGGAACGAAAAAAGTGTGGGCGGAGTTTGTACACTGCTGCCGGATTTGGCTCAGTTCCGCATTTCATTTAGAGTTTTGTCGCGTCCACCACTCACCTGTCTATTGCCACTTTAAGCACAAAACCAAAAGCAAGGCACTCGTAGCAATCAGACTTTGCCCCCGGTTCCGCCACCTGGTGAACTCGACGAAACATAACGTGTTTAGTTCTGCTCCATTGGCGCCATTTTTGTGAAAACATGATGCCATTTACAAAACCAGAAGTACATATCACATAGTCGTCAGAATAGGACCGAGCCATGGCCACAGTTAGCACATACGGTAAATTATATGAAGTTTGGGCATATAGTTTTTAAGATACGCAAGCGGACAGACAGACAGACTGATCGCAATATTTCGCACCTCTACCGGCGGCGAATTGATCATAGACTAATATCACCAATGCACATAAATCTGTTTAGTTCTTATTCTCCAGGGTAAAGTGATATGATAATCTTTATTCACGGAAGTAAAAACGGTAGCATACAATTTATGAATAAAATAAAAACAATACAAATTAACTATAAAGTTACGGCTACCGTCAATGGTCGCTCAATATCGCAGAAGTAAATCTTCTCATTCAGAACTGGTGTCTGTTCAGTTACTGCAGTCATTCTTTTTGCCTATATCATTGTATGGTTTAGAAGTAACAGAGCCACAGAAATCAGTCCTTACAATGCTCAACAACTTGATCAATAGGGCTGTTTATAAAATTTTAAAAGTCTTTGATAAGGACGTTATTAGTAATATAAGGCAGTACCTTGGTTTGCATGATGTAGCTGTGCTCTGCAAAGAACGGCATGAAAGGTTTTTGAAGAGAACTAGTTTATTGAGACATGCTGTATTGTGTTCTCTGACAGCTTAGTACAGCTTTTGTAGTTTATAGTTTGATTTACTTTCTGTCGTTTTTTCTAGGTTTACGTGCTATGTATGTTGTATATTGTGTTTTATGTTTTTATGTGTCTTAGTGTAATACTGTGTTTTATTGTGCTGCCTTACAAGGCGAAATGGGAACGGCTTTCTATACTATTAAATAATCTACTGTCAACCAATCAACCAAATAAAGTTACTCATAACAATCGCACTATGTGGAGTACGGTAATCAAGTGCACACAAAAACTTGTTGACAGAATTGCAGCGTGTGTTAACATCACAAATACAATTTATGCATATTCACGAGCAACATGCTCAAATAAGCATTAAGATTTAACATGCCATTTTTATCTGTCTGAAAATAAGTTTGTGGAATTATTAGCAGCTATGCGGTAATGAAAATGTCTTCACGATGCACGCATCTTTTATGTTAATTACTTTTTGAACTCAGTCGCTTTGTTATTTCTGGATTCATCTTTGTCCACCATAACGGTAGCGAAGAGTACATAAAAACTACAAAAACTACAAAAACTTAACTAAGCAAACTAAACAAAAGTACATATAAGTTTCTCAACCAACTTTTCTATATTGCCATATATTGTTTCTTATTTATTTTTTTTCTTTTATAGCATCACAGCTACAGTTGAAATGACGAGTGTCTATTTCCATGAATTCAATGCCAGTCCGGCTGTGAAAAGTAATTAAGCAAGCAGGTGCGTTCAGTAAAGATTTAAGCTGACATCGGTATGCCCGTCGCCACACATTTTGACTCCGAACCGCTATTAACGGCGATTTGTGTGGATTATAAATGTCGCCGAGCGAGGTGATATCTCGCCTCGTTTACACGTTTGTTGGGTCAGCCGACCTTTCATGTCCGTCACCTCCGCGAGTCTCATTCTCTCTCTCTCTCTGCACGGCTTTGCTTGTCCGGCGACACTCCATTGCACAGCGACAATAGCCGGCGTCAGATTCAAACGTCTCGACTGACCAAACGTCTCAGCCGACTGACCAACCTCGCCACCGGCATTTAACCACTGCAAGACACCGAAAAACTAGACATGTCGCAACTATGATGGTTGCAACGTAATGTCCGCCGAAGGATGGGTCAAAATAAGCAAACGGATCTCAGCCGATTCTGGGTCAAACGTCGCGGAAAGTAGGTCAACTTTTACGGGACACATTGTAGATTGACACTAGAATTTTTGTTTGTCGATGCGACGTTTCATTTCGGAGATATGCGATGTCGAGTGCGGAAGTGGCAGAAAAAAGTGGTCCAAAATTTGATTTTGTGCACCCCAAATTTAAGGAAGGGCCCCCGAAATTTTTTGGGGCATTTGTAAATCCACACCACTTCCGAACTACTGGCCAAGTTTGGTTGGGAATCCCTTAACTGGTCTTTCATCTATGCTAAAAATGCTAAAGAAATAAAAAATAAAATTAAAATAAATTACAGCGGTAAAATATAATGGCCTTGCCTTCGGCGGCCATGATTATTACTGCTGCCGTTAAACGTACACTGGTAAACTTTGGCGATTTCTCAAAAGAGCTTTGAAATCGCCATTGAAAGCACAGCGCATTTCACTTCCGCTGACTATAGAAAATTTGTGTGCTATGGAAAATGGATCGTATTACGACAGATGTGCTGGTGTGTTTACATGAGAAGGTGGAATCTGCACTCAAAACTGAACCAGCTCAGCTTAGTGATTACTGGTCAATCGGGGTAATAAAAAGTAGTAACGGGATAATTAAAAAAAAGCTTTAAAACGATGACTTGCATTCTCATTTTTATTTTTAATTTTATCACGGTCTTTATTTGAGTTCGTATTCTTTTATCGTTGTCTAGATCTAATTGTGTATATTGTTCCTTTTATCATTGTATGGTATTTATCTATTCAGCTGCAAAGCTGCCAGTCTGTTTGAATAAACTTACATACTTACTTACTTACTTACTTAGTTACTTACATGACGGTGATAAAAAATTTAATATAAAATAATAATAAAATTTTAAAAAGTCTGGATTGAAGGTCAGTGAGGACAGTCCGAGCATACAAGTATTGCTTATAGAGTGAAGTGGGTGGAGTGTTCGGTATGTATCCCAGGCTTCTTACTGTGCCATTATAACAGCCCATTGTGGCAGTTCAGTAGCAAGTGAACCATTCACCTCGCGAGTGGTTGAAAGGGTTAATCAAGCGGAGCTACTCGGAGCACGGCACCATTGACATGTTTAACCTTTCACCGGGCGTAGCATATGGAAATACGGCGCCTGATGGCCTGGTGGCCCGTCAACTGGACACTGCAGTCATCCAGTCGATCACTAGTAACAACTGACCACGGACCAGGCGTTGTAAAAGACGCACTGTAGATCTTCTCTGAAGTCGACGCTTCTGCCATAGACGACCACCGTCTTGCCTCGGGCGTTAACGGCGACTAAATCGTCATTTGATTTCCTCGCAAGACTTACCCGTCGTCATCATCGTCGTCGTTTGTTGAACATAACCGTAGACGCACCTAAACCGGAAGCGGAAACAGTAAGCCGTGACGTCATGGGAGACGAGAACGTGCCTCCAGAAAGACTGTCGGCGATGGGAAGTCTGCGCAAGGTTAGTGCTTTGTAACGACAGAATGGCGCTTACGTGTTAGCGATGAGGATATTACGTGTCTTAATGCTCAGCGGCAGCCAGCGTCAAATGAAGCCAATGACAGACAGCTAACGTTGTCGCTCGCTACATGGCGTGTGACACATGGTCAAAAAACCTCGCCAGCAGCAGCAGCAGCAGCAGTCACGACTGCAGACGTGTGACAAACGTGTGACAAATACAATAGCAAACTCGAAAAAGCTCACCCCAAACGGCATCGATCGGTCGAGCCGTTTTTGCGTATACCGCAGCAAAGTCTCCCCATGCTTTTCCACGGGGCGGACAACCCGCAAATATTGCCCCTCCCCTAGGGGGATCTGGACCCCATCTAATATGCGGTTTCTTGGGCCTACCCGAGTCAGATCGCAAACGGCATCTCGATCGGTTCAGCGTTTTTTTGCAGTGCTCACGAACGTTACAAACAGACACATGCAGACAGACACAGACCAATTACGATACAATCTGTAGCAACTGGCCGCATCAATCAATCAATCAATCCATCATTTTTTGACGAAACGGTAAAAACAACCACTGACATCGTCACAAAAATAAACACAAATTGTATAGCGCAAAAATCTATACGATACCATATGATACGGTAGATTAACGTTCGCTCAAAAGCTGACGATATGACCAGCTTAATATAGCGCACGGCCCAGAAACGAAAAAATAAAGAGAAACAAAACATAAACCGAGTAGCTTAGAAGAAACGGCGTTTAAAAATAATGCAATGCATGCGATGCAGGCTAATAATAATAATCAGTCACACCATGTAAAAGATGCTATGAGCAGCAGCAGCAGCAGTGAATGACGTGACGCATGCTTCCTGTTGTCAGATGAGCAAGCCTCTGATGGAGCGACGTCGTCGACAACGCATTAACGACTGTCTCGATCAACTCAAGTCCATCCTAGAAACACTCACTCACAAACAGGTTGCTTCGTCGCTTCCGTCGTTACCTTTCTGCCGAATATTAATCGAGTAGCTGCAAAATTATGTGTTCAATATCAGAAAATGTAGTAATTCAGTATGTAAAGTAAACAGTGTATAGCAGTTAGCATCAACTTAGCTTTCACCACTACGGGAAACTCACACGCCATATGAGATCACACCGTGTTATCTGCCATCCGACATTGGTGAGAATCCCGCCTTTACCACCAGCCAAAGCAGGTACAAGATTTAGCGACCCCGGAGGGATGCAAGGCTGAGTTGACCTATTTTACGTGAAAGCGGACCGGCCGGAATTGAACCCGCGACCTGTAAAAGGCTGTAAATCGCAAGTTCAACGGCCTACCGCTAAGCCACAACGTGGGAGATAGAGCAATTACAGCTGTCTGGATTTCTGCATATAGTCTTCGTGTATGTATGAATGTATCGATGCATGTCTGTCTGTCTGTCTGTCTGTCTGTTTGTCTTTCTGCTTGCGTGACTACAGAGAACTCTCTGAACTCACAAACACACAACTTCATTTGACCACAACTGGTGACAAAAACATACATATTTTAAGTTAAATAAATAAATTTAAACAACTATACTTAATTAACACTGTTAGACGAATACATGCGCAGTTCGTTTTCTGCGAATTCTCGACAGATTTCGCACAGTACATTCTTCGATGACATAATATTATAAATAAACTCATCCGCAAATATGGAAGTACATAACATTTTGCATTTCCGTCAGAAAAGGATCGGTCCACGGCAACGGGAAACGTGTACAGAATATTTTGTGAAATTTGGACGTGTTTTTGAGACATGTGAGCGAGACTAACAAACAGACAGTCAAACAGACAGACGCATTGATCGCAATACTTTGCACCACTGCCGGGGGCGAAATAACGAGAAGATTTGACTGCGAGCAAGTATGAACTGCACGCAGCAGTTTGACACGTCTTGCCTACGGTGATGACGGCGACTGCAGCTGCAAGAATGTATGGCGGCGTGTCATTGTCGGACAGTGATTCATCTGAAGTAAAAACAACCAGTCACACACGACAGACAGACCGAACGCCGGCGTCTCGGACTCTGTAATCATGAAGCAACATGATCCGATGAGTGAGTTGACCGTCACCGTCCTGACGCCATCCAGACCGTGTCCATCTTGCCCACTGGTCACTCACTCGGCCCAATGACTGACCACTGCTGACCACCGTAGTGTAGACTTGGTACCAGTAATAACAGAGTTGTCGAGCGTCGCTCAGAGGTAGTCTAAGCTGCTTAGTTGTCGCAAAATTCCGTCATAATAGCTACCTGTTTATATTCTTAACCTCCGTGCGTGTCACTTCTCCGCAAGCGACGTTTTTCTTTTGATCTAAGTCACGATTTTTGTGCGTTAAATGACTGAGTTAAAGCCACAATAGACTGATGCACCAACAGCGTATAATGCCGTCTCTGGCGGCCAGTACTGTTTATTTACTTTTCAATTCGATAACAACCGATAAAAGTTGATCAGTGACCATCTTAGTCTGCTGCACAGAATCACAACAGACTATTAACGAAATAAAATCTTTAAAATAAAAATCGACTAACACAGGAAATCCAGCCAAGGTCCACTGTTATCAATTTGCTCGTATTTGGGTCAAACAGTAACAGATAAATCGATTTATCTGGCGTTTCTTACAGTTATTTCTGCCGTTAATGGTTCGGATTTTTCGAGAACCGAGCTTGAGTTAAAAAAAAACAATTTTTTAATTAAAACCTGTATTGTTATTTTTACATTAATGTTCATGCGAGCAATGCACGATTATACTTGATTATACGGCCGAAAGAAGCGATTGTGTAATTTTCGCTACAAGTATTGCAAATTGTTTATTTTTTTGTATCACTGATGTCGAATTAATTGCCATTGTAACAAATATGTCGGTCCTCTTATTGTCGAGCCAAAATGTACGCTGGCCGCGTCGCATGCTGCCCCTGGTAAGTCACGTATAAGCCGTGCGCTCTATTAAAGTTAGAAAAAGTCGGGACAGACAGACAGTCGGACGGACTGACGCCAGACCGAGGTTTACCGCTATACGCGGCCTGCCTGATAAATTATTTAATTCTATTTCTTCTACGTAGGTCTGCCTCTATAGTTCGGGGCTTTAGTTTTCTTAAATTCCGGTTGTTGTAGTTTTAGCAATGCCAGGCAAGTGAAGTGATAATTGCATTGAACGAATTCAGTAGAATTATATAGCAAATATTCCTTTGTTATATTGGACATGCTCTTACTGTATTTGTGCGTAGAGTTCGTATCTATGTAAGTTGGAAAAGGCTGACATTCTTGAGATGACCGTTCACTGTGTGAAGAATCTTCGACAACGACAGTCTGCAGGTAACAGCAGCAGCAGCAGCAGCAACTATAGGCTTAGCTATCATCATCACAGTTGGTTACTTTATCTTTCGCTAAAACCAAAGTCTAAAACCTTAGTCTAGGACCAAATGTCCGGTTTAAGACCTAATTAATGCAAAACGTGAACTGACTAAAACCAAACTTACCGCTTAAACCAAAGTTTAAGACCAAAGTTTGGTCTTAAAACCAAACTAAACTTATCTAATCCGGTCTTAAAACAAACCGTCATAATGCATTTAGATAGGCAATTATTACTAATCTCTTGTTAGAGTTAAGGCCTTAGTCTATAACCAAATCACTTTATCTTTCACTTAATCTGAACTCGGTCTAAAACTATAGGTTTTAGCTGTTCAGATTACGCTTTGATTTTAGACTAAGGTTTTAGACTTTGGTTTTAGCGAAAGATAAAATTGCCCAGTGTCGGATTAACAGTAGGCCTATTAAGGGCCTGAAGGGCATTAATATTCTGGGCTGAATCTTCCTCTGATATGTGCAGTGAACGTACTCTGCCGTTTGCAATCAAAGGACAAGTTTACATCAGTTACTTGATACGTACTCTGCAAAATTTTCCAATGTTATCTTAAAAACAAAAAACCGAATTTCATTAAACACATTGACAAATGTTCTAGAATGTTTGACATAAGCTGCGTTTTGAATTACTGGACAGTTTAAAACATTTGGGCGTTCAGAATTGTTTGGACCGTTCAGAAGTTTGCACCGAGGCTACTACAGTCTGTTGAACCTCACGGCTCAACTTTATCCGGCACAAAACATCATCATTGTCATGGTCTTTGTCGACATTTAGGCCTATTAGGCTCGAAGTAAGCCGTCGTCCACTGGTGACAACAACTTGCCAGGAACAATGAGTGTGTTTACACTCATTGTTCCCGGCAAGTTGTTGTCACCAGTGGACGAAGTAATGTAACCGTCTGGCTTTCTGTGGTCTGTCTGTCTGTCTATATTTTCCGTCAACATAGTCACTGTGACTTACCAGGGAGCTGCATGCGACGCGGCCAGCATGTATTTCGGCCCGACAATAAGGGCGACGGACATGCTTGTTCTGGGACGTGTTGTCCACATTGTGCCTGATGTGGTGTCTGAAACGATGCCAGATAGTCGTTGTCAGAACGGACCACTAATAGGAAGTGGTATAGTGTCTGAATGCAAGCTGCATTCTTGTAACAGTGAGAAATTAAGTATGTAGCATCATCGATTTCATTTAAGCTGTCTAGCATTACCTGTGTGCATGTAGGCCTACAGCTGTACCGAGTTAGTATAATGTTGTTACAGGCGAAACGGACAGATGTTACAACGCTGCGCAATACGTGGAAGGATTTGACGCGTGTACTCGCGAAGTTGGTGACTGTCTGCAGTCGCAAAACTTTACCGTATCGCCTGAACTGTACGCGGGTCTGTTAAATCATCTAGCTACTTATCGCCGCCGTTTGCTGCTCGCCAGGAGTCATGACCGTCAACGCGTCGCAGTGCTGCCACCTGCCGAATGCCCTCGACTTTGTTCCGACTCTCAAGACGAAAACGCCAACTGCCTGCAGACTGCTAAAGTAGTAAGACAGATTCGGGCTGTGGCAGGAGACGACAATCGAAGCCCGTTGTTGTCCATTGCCAACAAACAGTTCGGGACTAGGTCGGCAGCTGAGGCGAGCACGAAAACAAAGCCAGTAATCGAGAGCAATCGCCTACCAAATGCTGAACACACTCAGTCGATGGAACAAACGAGTCCTTCGGCTGATGTATCCATACAATCAGACGCTGGTATTCAGAACGAAAGCTGCATGTCGCGTGACGCAGTAGACGGTGCTGTCTACGACTGCGTATTGTCACTGGAAACGGAGAACGATGTTACGTCACCCATGTGGCGTCCTTGGTAACCGCTTCCCCCGTGGTGATAATAGTCCATGTTCGTGAGATGTAATTTATCGTAGTCACATTGGAGAAGAATCAACAGAATGCAATTTATGACTGTTCGTCAGGCTCATCGTAGGCCTACCAGGTATACTAAATGTACAGCGATATTGCTCGTTAGGCGTTCGCGCCATAATTCTTTTAAAGACCTTGGCGCTATATAAGCCATTTACTTACTTACTTACTTATTTACTTATAATAATGCTGCTGCTGCGATGCCAGTGCGACAGAACCTGTCAATAAACCAAAAAGGTAAAGGCTTCCCATACTCGTTAGTCGTTACCGAGCGTTGGGCCTGGAGCTGATCCCTGTGTACAGGCAATCAGCGCTCAGGAACTATAAGTCATCCACCCGGCAGTAGGCTGCCATTACTTTCCGCCAGGCCTGCGGTTACCTTCCCAGCTGCAGAGCGTCACCGCCCCTTGGTCGGTACCAAGTTATATTGCTTGGTGACAGAGGAACATAGATGTGAACGACTTGCCCAAGGTTGTTACGCAGGTTTTGCCCCGAGTAGGAATTGAACCCCCGATGCCGCCACCTGGCGAACTTGACGAAAAATAGTACAGCGACAAATGCCAAATTTATCTGCTGAAAAATATGCATTAAAATTTTTAAGCGATCGAAATGATATTAGCGAAAAAAATTCAGGGAGGTTCCGAACGACCTGCTTTGTAAGCTGCCATTTTTAGTTTTTATTTTACAACTTCCGATCACCTGAATAGAAAATAAATATTTCAAAACATTTTTGAGTATAGGGCTGTCCCAATGTGCATCCTGATATATTATGGCCTTGAAATCTGTAAGGTACTCGAAATTCACAAGGGGGTCAAAAATGACCCCCTCTTGTAGGCCTACGTTCGTGTGACCAAAATCAGCACGTACGTACGAGTGATAATTACTAGGCCTATTTGTTCAGGGCCCTTCAGGGTGACGCAATAAAGATTTTTGACCAGTGTAAGTCAAAAAGTGCCACTATACTCCTGTCCGTAACTTCTCTAAGTGCTGATTCGACCAATTTTTATAATATTATACAACGGAGACTTTTAGCAGTAAGTTAAATGTATATAATAGAGTCATCATTGAGGATCATACTATAGCCTACTAGTCACTACATCATCTTGTGAAATGTTTAGCACTTTTTGACTCTCAGGAGCTCAGATTTTTGTGACACCTTGTACATATGTGTATATACAATCAGATTGTCGATCGTAAGTTAAGAAACATGGAACATCGTTTACTCTTGTATCGAGTTTAGACTTTAAAGTAGCCTATAAATTAACAACAATTTTCAATCCGCTGAAATGTTTTGTTGTAAACTGTTTAAATAGGCATATTTATATTGTTTATGTTTTGTTGTAATATGTGTTATGTTACGTTTTTATGTGTATGAATAAAGTTTATATTCACTTCAGCAGAGCGGAGGAAAGCATAAGATTATGATAAGAAGATAAGAAGTCCACCTATCGAAGAAAGTGCGCGGCGCTTCGTATGATTGTGACATAGCTCAGCTATCGCCGAGCAACCCGCACGACGCTCTGTATCAGTTGAAATGTTGTTCCACTGTTGTACAAATAACGCAAACAGATCGCCTATTAGCCTGAGTGGCACTGTCAGCAACTGCTACGTTTTATTCCGCCTGCCAACACGTGGCACTAGGCTCATAACACAGACTCCAGAATGCGCCGATGATGTATCTTACAGCATCAATCGTCAGAAAAACGACAAATACACGGCTTCATGCAGTACTTCCAAAAAACACGCTTGGAAAAACTGGCATCAAGTGCCTTTAAGTCCGACTTAAAGGCACTTGATGCCAGTTTTTCCAATAAGTCCATATAACTTCTGCGATCGTTCAGTTCACCTCAACGACAACTGTAGAACACACGGCCACTGGAGTTACTTGGCAAGACCGCGACGCGCTGTGTATCACACCTGAAGACACGACATCGACTGTTTGGGATTTCTCTGTGGTACGGCCAGTTCCATCCACACAGCACTGCACCCCGTCAAAAGAAAGAACGTAGTAGCAACGTGACATTGATGTCAACTGGACCGTAACGGTAATCATCAGATTTCGACTAGCATCATAGTTAAATGTTGATAGTTAAATGGTGTATTCTTCCGCCAACGCACTGTCGTGGACGCGGACCACCGTGGCGGATGGACACAAATTTTCGGTGGTAAGGCGTCTCGGCCGGAGACTTTTTGACCGGTCGTAAAACGCAACTTTTACATACCCCACCTGCATTTCGCACGCCGATGGGGGTGGTTCCATCAAAATTTCGTAGATAATCGTAGTTGGCTTTTGCATCAAAAAACTACAGAGTCCCTGGGCTATCGTGCAGCGTTGTCTGCGTGATCCTATACGTATAGCCGTTTTGGTACAACTCCGGCTTGTGACAGACAAACAGATGGACAGACGGACACGCGGTGACAGCAAATACCGCCCAAGCATAGCTTAGCGGGGGCAAAAATCACATCAGAAGTTGAGATGTCATTCGTGTTCGCAAAGATAGTTGAAATTACAAGCCACTTGCGTTTTTCCGATACACGTGTAAAGATATCGTAGATAATACCCGCTGTATTTCTCCAGTTATGTGAGACAGAAATCTTACAAACAGCAAGTGACCTTCAAGGTCACTAAAGGTTGCTGATAATGGTGCCGTTCGATAGGACACATACGATTTCCTATTAGTCTTCCATTACACATCTTTATTTCGTCATCAAGACAGCAGTACAACATAGAAAATAATAAAGTAGACGTGCTGCATGTCCGACTAACTGACTTGCATGCAGCACACCAAAATCTGCCTTTCCCGCCTGATCGAACCCTTCCTCTAAAGCAATATCAATACCAAAGCAGGTTGTGATAAGTACACCAGTGTGCCAAATTTCGTAGAAATCGCTCGAACCGCGGCCGAGACATGTGAGTTTCAATATTATTCTAGTTTAGATTGAAAATGCTTATTCACGCGACTTTTTGGG
>Ga0209780_1001146_pt1 | contig 16814 bp, 9 predicted proteins | sample WorMetexBAHAMAS2_FD_187384 | JGI IMG/M metagenome (GOLD analysis project Ga0209780, IMG submission 187384) | Marine gutless worms symbiont microbial communities from Max Planck institute for Marine Microbiology, Germany - Inanidrilus exumae... | ecosystem: Host-associated > Annelida > Digestive...
ATTATTAACAATGAACAGATTTTGATGTTGTACGACTCCAAAAAATAATACTGACATTTTAAACTTATTATCTACACCTACCTAACCATTATATACGGTATTTTTCTAATCGTATGCATGCGTAACAGCTTCCCCAGTACGCAATATAATATTCACATGTGCCTAGTTCACGTACATAATGCATCACATTCGTTTACAAATTTCAGCCAACTGTACAGTTTCACATTTCATTGTAATATTTTATTAACTAATAACTTTTCGTACGTTAAAATTAATTAGGATTTACTGACATGTCTCGTTTTTTTCGATCGTGAAATTACTGTGGTGGAGTCTTGGTTGTCTTATGGTTGGAATTGAGATGGATGCTTTCGTAGTACCGAAAGGCTTCTGTATAGGAGCCCTTCGGGGTGTTAATATCCTGAGCGTTAACCCAAAAAACACCAGTCACGGTGTAAGTGTCTAACGTGCAGGCCCGGATTAAGGCGTAGGCCCAAGGCACTGTACAACCATACTCCCCTCCGCCAGTTACATCTCGCCATAAGCGTAATTTTATGGGGAAGAGGGGGTCCGGACCCCCCACTTTTTGGACTGGGAGGACGGACCCACCATTTTATAAGTACACCAAGTCAGAAATTTTGCTTGGCCCCCTCACTTTTCATACTAAAGTTACGCCACTGCCTCTCGCTCTCTATCAGGCTCTATGCAATACTAAATTGTTTCGTTAGAAAATAAATACGTAAAGCGTGTGACAATTTTGTATTTGTATATTCGAATCAGATCAAACCCAGTAGTGTCAGGTCATTACGTGAAATTGATGTTTTAGTGCAAAAATCTACAGTTACGTGTTTACAATACACAAAACCTACTGCCGCTTTTCAGGAAGTCTTTGAAGACAGAACTGTGACAGATCATACACTGTGTAACTTTGTAACGAACTGCACTAACACTTGACTCACTGTTTTTTGTTCCGTGACCTAGAAGTTTTAGGACTTATGTCACGTTAATGCAAACTCTTTAACTAACTAACTAAAACATTAGTGATTGATTGACTAACGTATGTTGAAAATATTTTGCAGCCATCTTTCGTAGGCCCCTTCGACCTCGTAGCCTCGTAGGCCTTAATCATTTGCCTACAATGCCAATGCTGTAATCCGGCCGTGGTAATTATGTATCCCTCAAGATCCACCTGTTCAGACAGTCTTAACCTGATGCCATCAGCGCCTCTATCTTCGAACTTTACGGCGCTATACAAGTCCTATTTTTTATTAGTATTATTATGTACGTGTGTGAGACGATGGTCGAGTTTAGCGGCGCACCTGCAGAAGGCAGTTGAATAATGCATCTTCCATGTACTGGACGTAGCACTTGCCGGGCGGCACCGACCGATACCCGACGAAATGTTGCCAGCCGAATATGGACGTGAAGAATACGGCCATCGGGACGATCCACGTCAGACTGACCATCATCGTCACCTTCCTCTCCGTTCGCCACTTTCGATAGCTTCCAGCACCGACCAAACAACGACACGGTACATTAACCAATTTTGCCCACTAGAGTTCCAAAATGAGGACAGTGACTAAGGGATTCGATGCCAGGCTGGCTAACCGACCACTTTTAGTTTTTGACTTTCGGGCACTCTGGCGCTCAACTCTGAGCGCCAGAGTGCCCGAAAGTCGAAAACTAAAAATAATCGGTTAGCCAGCTTGGCATCGAATCCCTGAATTAGTGTAGCTATTTTTGGAACACTGAGCTAAATGGGTTAATATATAATATAACAAGCTTAGCTAACGCAAACAGATATATTGCGCGTATTGTATAGTGCGATGTAAGTAGCCCTCCGTCCCTTTTGATTTTAACAAAATGAAATGCTTTAGATCACTAATCTGCGTTAGCATCACTTTCTTCAACAGCCACTTTTGATTCGGCTACCTCCAAAGTTTTGTACACGTATGACAGATAGATTGAGTTAAGGGTTTTACGTCCCACTCGACACAGAATAGGACATTTCGAAGACTTTCTTCTCAGCCAATCTATTGGCTTGGTACTGAAGCATTAAACCCAACATAACAAAAGCAAGCAACACAAAAATAAAATGACCTAAGCAAACGAAAACCCGAAAAGATACTAAACATAAACAAACACACAAAAACGAAATTTAAACCTAAACCAACATGCAAAATTAAGAACTGCTCATATGCGTGTGTGCATATCATTGTGCATAACTGTCATACACAATATAGCACAGAACAGTTCTGATTGTGTTTCCCCTCCTAACCTCCATGCAGACGATCGTCATAGCTCTGATGCTGTCTGTTGGAGGAGTGGGGGTATCGTAATAAGGCTCCATAGTCGCACACCGAGCTTCGTGTCACGGTGAATGCTGTAAACTAAAAAGGAAAGAATTGTGCATTTTCATTCGTCACCGTATCGTAAGACAAACCCTGTTTCAATATGGCTAAACCTATAACTTTAGCCACGAATGGAATGAGCCATCCTGCCGGTACTCCCAGCCGCAGAGCATCACCACAGCACTTTGTCCTGTACCGTAATTGTTTCCTGTCCCACAGAGGATAGGAGGCTGAGTTGACATCGGTGGCTGGTTACATACCGAGGTGGTATGCCCGCACGACGACGGCAACCGACCGATAGTGCGGAGGCCGGGGATCGAAATTGAGTCGCAAGTTTAACCCCCTAACCATTAAACTAGCGAGCCACGATTCTACATAGCCTAACTGTTTCACGGTGCGCGCCATGACTGAAACTCGACGCACCTTGCCGGGAATCGGACGGAGCAGTAGCGGTCTGCTGTGATGCAGAAGACGGTATAGATGGAGCAGAGGCACGCGGTGTAGTCGAGGGACAGCCAGAGATCACACAGCGCCTCACCGAGTGGCCAGTACTTGCCGGACAGAAGATAGACGGTGTAGAACGGCATCGAGACGGAGCCGATGAGCAGGTCGCTGACGGCCAGCGACGCGATGAAGTAGTTGGACGGCTGGCGGATCGACCGCTCGAGCACGAATGACAGGATAACGATCAGGTTGCCGCTGACGGTGAGCAGGCCGACGCAGACCGCTAGCAGGCCGAATATCGTCACGTGCCAGACGGGAAACGACGGCGCGCGGTCGAACACGACCGTCGTTGAACGGGTGAAGTTGTCGGCGACCACCGCCGGCGACGACGACGATCGACAGTCGGCGGCCAGACCGTTCCAGACGGTCGCTGTCGCCGACTGCAGCTCGTTGCTGATAAAGCGCACCACGGCATCGCCGCAAGGTTTGTCCTCCGAGTAGTTTACAATCGCCTCCATGGCAACCGCATCACCGCGTCGTCATTTCTGAACGCGTCGACTGCATCCACAATGTGCGTTGGTTGTTGCCCGCCGCCTGCATATTCAGCCACAGGAACATGACATCATAGAGCAGTGAACAACAGAAAAAGAATACTACTAAAGAGCCATTACTCGAGGTCGCACCGACCATTTCTGTGACTTGTGAATTGTGACCTAGCAAAGATGTTATGACCCTGACTTTTAAACTTGACATAGGGGTCTAGGCATAAGTCGTGTTAAGATGAACCAGCAGTCCTGCTGTGCGGCGTCTTGCGGTATGCAGCAAAAACGACACAACATGCCGCACTGCACCGCAACTCCTCCAGCATGAACACTCCGATTAGATTCCATATATTCGATTAGTCCGACACATACCGCAACGTAACGCATCGCATCCGCTGTGAACGAACTTTAAGTCAACGAAAGATCATTTCATTCGAAAGGTATCGTGCGGGCAAACCGACCGGCAGACAGCCACACATAACCGACCGAATGCACGACCTGGACCACTAAAGTGATCGGTAATAGTTCGGCCGTCATGTAATCATCTATTATGCCTGTTTGTTAGATTGAAAGAACCAGCATGTAAAATTTCACACCTGGAAACTGTTAGGATGACGACAAGATTGAACTTTGGCACAAAACGATAGGCGACCACTAACGGCGAACGTAAGTTATGGCTCTGGATGAGAGTGAATCAGCTAATCTGTGGTAAGCGTGAAGGTTCGTTCACAACGGATGCGTGCGACCGCTTCGCTATCTGTCTGGAATGCGTTGCGTTGCGGTGCCGCTTGATTTAATTCAATGTGTTTGATCAGTGCGCGCGGCACGCTTCGACGCAACGCACCGCATTCCGTGTGAACACACCTTTATCCTCGCACTGTCTTTGCGTGCAAGTTACCAGACAGCGAAACGGTCGCGTGCTTCTACCGCTGATTTAACTTCAAACGTGGCACGTCCTGGCTACAGTGTGCGCTAGCGTCAGCATTGTGCATTATCGACGTCGTTTCGTCACCAGCCTGTGAATAATAGATGTCCTCGGTGAGCTAAGCGAGTCATGGAATTGGAGCAAATGATTGCCTTTTTTTCCACTGGATGTCACCGGCATTGATTTCCAATATATGTAATAAGTAACGCGCTGCGGTAATTAATTACTTTTTATGCAGCAACTGTAACGGATTTAATTGTCAGTTTAATTACTTTCAATAACTAACAATGCACTACCGTATTTTCCCACTGACATACATGTATAAACAGCCCACTTGCTAACATTATCTCATCGTCATTTCGCACTTTGGGAGTTCTTTTCATTCTTTTTCTGTTTGAGTTTCCTGTGGCACATTAAGCTAGCTGCTCGTCAGCTTTTCAGAGCACGCTAAACATTAACTATCATATCGTAGTTTAGGCACGCTTTCATTGGCAAGAAAGCATTGTTTCGGTAATCCGTGCACCGTATTTTGTATTACTAACCTTTTGTATTAGTAAGCCCCCGGCCGACTGCATCGTCACTCGTCGGTAATAAGTAAAGTAAGTAAATAAGTAAACTTAGCCCATTTAACAGGAATGTCTCTAATGCGCTGAGCGCGATATCTGCCCGAATAAAAACGTTTTCAGAGAGCGCTTGAAAAGTTCGATTGAAGTGGTTTGTCGCAAATGTTCTGGCAGTGAGTTCCAGGCATGAGGGCCGGCGTACGAAAATGCTCGTCGGCGGAGCGCAGATTGTGGCGCCCCATGACGTCGGCGACCGGAACGCATAGCTCGGCAAGATACCGTGGTGCAAAGCCGTGTAACACCAGCACTTGAACACCAGCAGACACAGCTTGAACGTGATGCGCTGTGGGATGTCAGCCATTCACCGTGCAGTGTTAGCAGTCGACAGCATTGCTTGCTGTCCCGTCACTTCTTGTTGAGACTACTTGTCGACTCGTCAGACAGAAAAGAAAATTCGTATATTATTCGGAAGTGCGTTAAGTGTGTCATTGTTTTAAGTATTTGTGCAATTACATTATTGCATATCATTCCTGCAGTATTGTGAGTCCATCAGTTTAGTTACCGCACTAGGGTTAGGGATCAACGCCACGATCCATGTTGCTATAGAGCCCCATCAGATGTGAGCCTCTACGGTCGAAGGACGTTACGATCATAGAGCCAACAACTCACAGGACGAAGTGCGCGAACGTCGACGACAGAATTCCGCGAAACATTACTCGTCGACGCCTATTACGTGTTGCCTATTACGTGTTCATTACTACTTGTTGTAAATGTGTTCATTACTACTTAAATAGGCTTAGTAGTTTTTATTGTTCGGATCACTGTAAGTGCTACTTATCTAGCCTTGTGACTCCTGTTTACTCTCTGCATTATTTGCATTGTATTGTTCACTTGAATTAACGAATTAAATGATGATGATGATGATGAATTAGGTTAGAATTTGCGAGTCGTGCCTCCGCCATCGCGCGTTACTGTTCTTGGCCGTAAGTGTCCAGTCTACGAAACTGTGATGGAAACTTATGATGTGTTATAAGCTCATCCGGGGCGACGGCGGTGCTCAGTACTCATTCTCTGCATGCATCAGACGATGGGTTAGCGTCGTAACCAAGAATTAATAGAGATTATACCAGTCTTTTCCCTAACTATTAGGGCTTAATTTTGGCGACCACCTGAAAAACAAGAAAATGTATATAACTGATCAACTGATAGTCTCGGCGTACTGACTTCGACCGAGTTAACACATCAAAACTTCCAAGTGCATAGTTATGTCAAGATCATTTAGAGCGATGCCGAAAGGCTAAAATGCAGGCCCATCGTTCTTCTTCTTATTTTTCTTCTTCTTATTTTTCTTCTTCTTCTCCTCGTTTCCGTTGTCACACCGGTACCAGGCACTTTCTCAGGAACTAGTAGGCCTATACACGTAGGCACCTGCGTGGCGCCGGAGTCTTCATCCGATTTAAGTTGGTGCAGTATCTGTCAAGAAAAAAGACACGAGCATAGTTAATATACCTCTGGAACCGTTCTGGTCCGTAGACGTGCCTTTTGGGGGTTCGTTGATATTATTTCCCTTTGAGGGAGTAAAATTTTCCAACCCCAAGAAAAGGAACAAGAAGTTCAGCTATCATCGAGAGACCTGCGCGACGCTTTGTATCAGTTGAAATGTTGTACTACTGTTGTACGAATAACGCAAACAGATCGCCTGTTAGCCTGAGGAGCACTTTCAGCAACTGCCACGTTTTATTCCGCTACCTGCATACAGCTGTAGCCTAGTTTTGTACATGCATCGTTCAACTATCGCACAGCGAGCATGGGGTACCAGTGTACAACCAACCGTGTTGATTGTCACAATGTCCAAGTGAAGATTATCCATCCAGCTCAACTGGCTCAATTCTGATCTGAACGTTTTGCTATCTAACAAGCAACACAGAATCTGGTTTTTATATTATAGTACAAGAAGTATATCCAGTTCCGTATATCACTAACAGCTCACCCAGAGCTTCACAACTACAACCAGACGTCTAGTTCTTCACACAGCCTGCCAACTCGTGGCACTAGGCTCACAACACAATAACACAGAGTCTAGAATGCGACGATGATGACATCTGCACACATCAATCGTCAGAAAAACGACAAAGTATACTGTTTCATGCAGTACTTGCAAAAACACGCTTGAAAAAAAACTGGCAACACGTGAGTCTAAGTCCACATACATTTCTGCGACCGTTCATATCAACGACTTACCAACAACTCTACAGCATACGGACGCTGAAGTTACCTGGCAAGACCGCGAAGCGCTGTGTATCATGTATCACACCTTACGACACGACATCGGCTGTATGCGATTCCTTAATGGTATGGTGACCGGCCATTTCCATTCAACATAGTAATCGAGTTAAAGTTAATGAGGACTTTGTACTCGGTGATCCTCGAAACCGGAAATAGAATTCGAATGTTAGACAGGTGCAAAATCCCATTTTAGTATCGAAATGACAATTGGCAATTGGCTGTTGGCAATCTCTTGAGGGCGAAGTCTGATATCTACGATTGCCTTGTTGAAGCATTGAATTCATCGTCGTCGTCATTATAAACGGCGTACTCAGCTATGGAACGTTGCCATGTTGACAATAAAATGCGTCTCCTAACGGCTGCTTTTCGCCAGGCAGCTTGAATTCAAAATCCCAATGGTTTAATATCGTCCTTAATGGTTCAGAGGCAGGTGTGCGGGCCGGCCACATCGACGTTTTCTAATCAGGAGGAGCTTCCCGCGGTAAGGCAGTAAAGGCACGGTGAACCACACGACGAAAGTTACTAAATGACTGAATTACTAATTACTGAATTACGGAAGTAAGCATGTGTTAGCGGCACTGATAGTGGTGGTGATAGGGACAGCAATGAATGCCCCTACAATTGGGCTTATGCGTCACTGCTGGATAAAGCAGAGTTGCACGCGGGTCCAAATTTCAAGATCCGACCCGACCCGACCCGATGACTATCCACGATGGGCAAAAAAGTTTTATTATTGCACGATGCACACTCTCCAGCGCTTACACCCAGGTGACCAGCAGCACGAAAAGTGCTTCCACGCTTCGGACTTGCCAGATACATGTTCCTTCAGTACGAACGCATCGCGATTTGCACGCAGTCGCCGCTCTATATCAGTTGCTTCCAGAGACACTGCACTGTGACGACTGAGTGCCGACTAACATGTACGCTAGAAACGTCCGTGGTGTGGCTGTCGAGCTGGTTACTGGTGTTTAACGTCTCTTAACATAGCAGAGATGATCAGCGACAAGGCTGTCGAGCTATCTCCTATGATTCGTTTATGGTCTTGCAATAATGAAGTCGTTATGTTAAACAACAGCTACTAGTACTTTACGAGTATAGCTAGACAAAGGCAGTCACTGCGGTTACCACCAGCATTAGTAGTTTTATTACAGGCACAGGAAGTGCGATGTGCGATAGCAAAACGACACGAAGGGTTCCTGCCGCGCATCTTGCTGCGATCAAACACTTCAGACAGTGTTGTGCCGGCGACAGACAAGCGTTAATGCCAAAACCACACTGATACGATTTGCTTCAGATTTGTCATATCGCCTGATCGCAATATACATAGAAGAGTACATGAAACACATTTAACTCATTATTATATGTGTAATATGACAGCCATCGCAAGATTTTACAATAAATTTTTGTCATTCATCGAAATGGACCCGACCCGACCCTACCCGATCCGCGGGTAGACCCGACCCGCGTGCAACTCTGGGATAAAGCTACGCCACACAATATTTGAACACAGCAAGATAAGTTTTGATACAACTTAAACGTAAAACAGATTTATGCCTGCAATCTCACATTATGTCCCAGAATCACATATCACATATCCTAAGGCGTTTCCGCTAAAAGAATAGTAGCAACATATGCGCGCTCAAATAACAACAATACTGATAATAATAAGCCCTAACTCGAGGTTGCACCGCGCCTTTTGTAACATTTTAGCTGACGCGAGAACGATTCGGCTTAGAAAATTTTCGGCTTGCTGTTACTTTTACCGTGTCAAATTCAGGTTTGCTTTTCAGTCACGGTCGGCATTCTCAGTAGTTGCTCAGCACTTGTAGCCCTGAACTTTGACATATGACCTTGACCTTCTAACTTGACCTGGATAAAATATTCATGTCAAAGGTCATTTAGCTCAAACGTTTCTGTCCGGACACACAGCAGACCGATTGTTCTACGTGGACGCAACATCGCCTTTTGCGTCATGACTCAGAAAAACGTCCACGGGCACCAAGGCAGCGATCGCCAAAATTTGTTTTTTTTTCCTGGGCTTATAGCGCCCAAACCGTACGTCCCTCACCAAAACTCACTCACGAAAGGCACATCGTTGGGATGTTGACTAGTCCCCGAAATGGTTCCCATTGTCCTAAATTGTGCCATTTTAGCTATACCCCTATCACAAACATCCCCTCAGAAGTACCCATTTTCAGTTGTTTTGGGATCTGTGAAAACCCCTGCGCACCGTAACCCCTCACTTACATTCCAAGTTTCGTCCAGATCCGTTCAGGTTTCGGGAGATATAACCGAAAAACTCCTTCACGACCCCCAGAGTAAATGCAATATAGGATCTTCGAGCCTATAATAATAGGAAAGAAAAATGAACAGATGTCAGACAACATAAGAACACGGCGGAAACCTACGAAAACAACAAGACTACCTACTAACCAACTACAGGAAAGCCTACACAGGATAACATATATTGCACTTATAAGTTTGTTCAAACTATGTTGATAAATGAGAAGCGAAGAGAATCTAACGGTACCAAACTACCGTCTACCAGGGCCTTTCCAGCCGAGAGCTCTTACGCCGCGGGGAGCGCTTTGACCTATAATCGCGTTTCGCATCATTAGCCAGATCTCTGGCGACGCTCGTCGGAAACCTGGGTAATGTCATTGGCACGACGTGGACCACCGAGGAAATGGACCGGCACCTGGCGAGACAGTGTCCCCGCGGGTCGACATTACCGTGCTGCTGGCCGGTGGCGAGGAAATTTATGGACGAATCTTGATATCGACCGATTTCACGCGTGCGTCCTGTCGGAAATCAGCTGTCTCTCATCGGCGCGTATCACGGCTTCTCAGCTAGCTGTTACTCCACGCCGTCCGCGGCCGGCTCTCGATCCTTGCGACTCGCCGACAATTTATCTTCCACCCCATCTTTCGGCTTAAAGACGATCCAGAAAACCCGTCGAAGCTTAAGAGTCTTATCGTCGAAGCGCAGAACGACGTTCGTTAAACAGTCGGAAGAGTCGGCAACGACTGCTGTAGGCCGGAGCTTTGCTCGACAACAGCAGCTACAGGCGCGCGAGTTTCTACGCACCTGATCAAGGGTGCATGACGACAATAATGACATTCATGGGTGTAGTCAGGAATTGCTGTCATTTCTCTGTAATATGACATCAGTTGATTTTAAACTAGCATTCAACATCATGACATATGATGATTCTGACAACATATAAATGTTGCGAACAAAATATGTAAAAAAAACACAAACTATATATAGTATCCTTGTCGGACTGTTCAGTTGTGTAGTTTTTTCTGTATGTGTGTGTGTGTTTGCTGGATTGTGTTAGCTGTTTAGCTTTTTTACTATGTTCTAATACTGTGTGTTTTTGTTTCGTGTATTTCATGTGTTCGGCTGCACTAGTGCGAAATAAACTATATATAAAAAGCAGCATGTGGCCTATCGAATGGCACCAATTCCAATGACATTTGAATAACCTCAAAGGCCACTTTAGCAGTTCGAAGCCTTTCTCAATCCATAACTCACACAATATAGCACGTATATGTTTACAGATGAATCAGAAAGCGGAAATGGCCTGTACTTTCAACTGTCGTATCGAAACTGAAAGAGTTCTTAACGTCACAGACAGTCACGTACACTGTAAAAGTGGTAATAATGCCGGAAATGGTGCAAAATAGAGACGTTGTTACTGTAGACCACTAACAGGAAATGACATCATCATCATCATCATTTATTACGCAGAAATGCAGTACAATCACAAGTCATTCACAGATCACAAAAAAAATAAAAGCAATAAAATATACAAAATTACATATAAAATATATTATATATATAACAGTCATACTACCGTATTCCATATTTTTCACAAAAGTATTCCATACTGAATGTTTGACAGTGGCAGTTGAGTAATATATAGTATTAATATCATAGTTTGTAGACAAACCCTGCATTTTATATGGTTACCATTGGTAATCTAGCTATAGCTCGTAACACATCATTAGGCCTACTGCTATTTCAATATCTGCCTAAATATCATATCAGTAGCCTAGTTGATGCTTATTAACTAAGTAAGATAGTGAGTGCTAAACTGCGTTAGTAGTATTGAAGAGGTTCAACACTCTCACGCCAGCAGCAGTTAAAACATGTCTAAAATCGTTTCACAGTACATCAAGTTCACGCATAGGCCTACATAATGCATCAACATATGGAGTATATAATTGCGCTATTTTCCGGTGATACTGAGTGACTTTCAAGATCATTTGCCAATTGGAAGCCATTTAAATGCGATTTTCGTGCAGCTGACAAGACTAACTGACATTGCGCGTCGTGCAGTTCCTTTGCGATAACTGCGTCGTTTGTTTTAGTCTGTTTCTGCATGTAATTGCTACGTGCTTTACTAAATGCTGCAGAAAATGCGCTGTACGTGTTGTTGCTCGACTGCGACCTCTGTCTGTCTGTCTGTCTGTCTCTCTCAGCCGTTTGCTCGTAGTCTATACGTCAAGCATAGTTTTTTTGCACGTCGATAACCGAGTTGGCCTTATCACAATCAATCAGTCAATGAATCAATCATGTTTGCTACCTCACCACCACAGGTTTCGGCGCCTAACAAAATAAACAAGTGGTCAAAGAATTTTGACAAAAGGCCGCATCGCATGTCATGTCGTTATTCTGGTACAAGTTCCTCCATTTCCGACTCACCTATTCCTTCTTCAATCATTTCTTCCTCTTTTGATTCACCACGGTGTTTCATCCATAACCCCCTCTCTCTTTGACTCCCGACCTGTTTCACAAATTCTTCCCGCCGTAGTTCCATTTTCCCCCGGACTGCCTTCATGGACTATCACACGAACCGTTTCTTCTGAGCCACTTGTTTTTTTTTATTTTTTTTCTTCTTATTTTTCATTTTTGGTGCCATGCGCTATATTAAGCTGGCCCTCCCTTCAGCTTTTGAGCGCACGTAAACATAGCGTATCGTATCGTGTCGTATCGTATTGAGGATTTAATTATCCCTTTTGTTACGTACGTATATACCGCTGCAGAGATGCTGTACAACCCCCAAAATTGCCCATTCTCGTACGGAGATCTCGACCCAATCTAATATTTCCTTGGGCCTACGTGAGTCAGCCCGCCAAACCGCATCTCGATCGGTTCAGCCGTCTTTGCAGGGCTCACTAAAGTCCCGTCCACACCAGCGACAATGTCGCTAAAAATGGCGACATTGTCGCCGAAACCGGCAACAATCCGGCAACATTGTTGCCAAAAACACAATGCTGCCGGTTTCGGTGACAATGTCGCGGTTTTTGGCGACAATGTCGCCGGTTTCGGCGACAATGTCGCCGTTTTTGGCGACATTGTCGCTGGTGTGGACGGGGCTTAACGTGACCAACAGACAGACACACATGCAGACCACGCTACTCCGTCAGTAGGAATAAGCTATATCTGGCTATTGCTGCGATACGGCCTAAAAATTAATGTCCGCCGATCACCAGCACGGATTGAAACACAGAACAGATGCGTTTCTAAGCGGTCGACATATTGCTAAGCTACGGAAATACGAATGTTTTCAGGTATGCGCTTCCAAAACGATGGTATTGTCGCTGAAGCGCTGGTTGGAATGTGGCAAGATAATGAAGTGACGTCGTGAACGATATAGACGGAATACGTCGTTTGCAAAGTCAAGTCAAGTCAGGCGGAGTTCTCTGAACAATGAACATAATATACGACAACATTAATTTGTAGACGATTCTGCTTCCAACAGACAGCGAATATGAATAGACTTATGGGATGACACGCATTGGAGATGGGTGACATCCAAAACGGCCACAAAGCGATACCAAAACGGCCACATTCACCGAGGCAATGAAAAGTTATTTGGTCATCAAATTTTTATAATTACAGCTGAAATGTCGACCAACGGAACTAATTACGCGATTTAATTTTGGGGATTTCTTTAAATATTGTCCGGTATCTACCACTAGAGGCCACCCATATGGATTATATACGTCACACTGTAGTGTACTAGCATCCGCAGTGGATTTTTTGCCCATCGCGTAATAAAAGCGTGGAACAGTCTACCGCAGTCTACGAACTTCTAGTCACTAGCTGCATTTAAACGATCTATTCTTCGGACGGACCTGTCAAAACACCTTACTATGCTTTTTGTATGATGCTGAGGATTCTGCTAGCTTGCTGAGAATTTGTCTAAAGTGTTTGACTATCTACTGTATAAATAGTATTATTTGTTTTTTATTTTATTTTTAGGTTTAGGTTTAGTTGTCATGGGCAGACATAAGTGCGAAGTTATCGCCTGTCTGTCCAGCCAAACGCAATGCGAACTTATGAATTGTTATATTGTGTACTGAACTTATGGCAAATAAATTTGATTGATTGATTGCTAAAAAGTTCCATAACGCTTTGTTCTCTCCATGCATGGGCTATATACGACTTTATCGTTCAACTTCATTGTGATTAAAGGCGAATTGGTGTGCGGCATTTCGTTTGAAACCTACTTCTGGCATGGTTTCAGTGCCTAACCTAATAATTCCAGCTTTTTCAAGGGAAAGTTATTTGTTCGCATTTTCGCCGATCTAATGACCATATAATGTGGCCGTTTTGGTTTGTGGTCGTTTTGGACGTACGGTAATTCAACAACATGATGTCCACTGTAGCCTTGTATCACTCGCTGTCGTAGAATGGTTCATTTCGTCCAGCAACTTCTCGCAGCGTTCGTTGAATAATAGTACATTTGTGTTCGGCGTTCTGCAGCGAAAATCGGCGTCCATTTACTTACGTACTGCCTGTTGGAAGCTGCCGGTAATGCAGTGAGTCCCGTAGCGCGACGCCAGCAAAACGACGTTTGTGATCGAACTTCCATCCCTGCGGGCGGGCTGTCGCGCACTATCGCCGTTCGCGTGTAGCCGGTCGGCCCGCCCGCCCGCACGCCTCATCCGGACTGGTCTCTACGTCCGCCGGTCCGACTGCAAGATTGAATTGGAGATAGTGCTACCGTACTGGAAACGAACGTCCGCTGGCGGCATAAATATTCCCGTGTGTACGAAGATGCAGAGGACAGGATTCGAGGCGTCTGTTCCCTTCCCCCGGATCACTGTAACTACCTCCGTTCCATTCCTCGTTCCCATTCTTGTCTCTCTGTCGGTCGTTCTATCGCTCATCCAGTTATCGATGTGAGCCGCCATATCGTCTCAATGTCGGTTCGTATAATCGTCTAGTCGGCTCATCCCGGTCGAGAATCTACCGTCCCCGTCCGACGGGAGCGCCAAGACTCGGGTCGTGGTCTGACGACGGGAAGCCGTTGCTACTCGCGTTCAGTTGTCGAACACTTTTACAGGTTCGTAAGTTAAGCGGATCTGCAGGCAAAGCCCTTTTAATTCTCCTGCTTATCCCTCTATCGGGCATATAAATTCATAATAGAATACTATTGTTATTTATTTATTTATTCATTTATTTAAAATTGAGCAAAAATGCCCATCAACAGTAACACAAAAGACGAATACAGTACACAGAAGACACAGAAGATAAAATAGACGGACAGACAGACAGATAGAATAATCACGAAGTCACAAACACAATGTATATTCTTGTTTCTTTTTAATTTTTAGCTGTATAATCCTGAAAACGTTTTTACTGATCAATTCAGCGGCCGAGCAGAGCGATAGATCCGCTGTGTGAGTTTGTCTGTGTGTTCGGACGATAACTTTCGGATATGCAACTTTGTATTAATTACGTTTACGGCATTGTGATAAACCTAGCACGTGATAATCTGTGTATAATGTTTAGTTGCTATTGGTTCTCGGTGTTCAAATATGTAAGTGCCAAATATCGTGCTATGTTTGACAGTAGCATTGTTGTGGAATGTGGCCCAATGTGTCATAGACACAGGATGACGCAAGGCAAGGCATTGTTGTGGAAAATACATCATAACTAATGACTGTTTCTTGCACCGAATATAACGCCTGCAAAAACGAATAAAAGTGGAGTGTCCTATAACCAATTACATAAATATTCGTTCAAAACCAACTAGACAAGAAGCTCAGCTATCGCCGAGAGACCCGCAAGCCGCTCTGTATCATTTGAGATATTGGTCTAATGTTGTACGAATAACGCAAACGGATTAGCCTGAGGAGCACTTTCAGCAACTGCCACTTTTTATTCCACTACCTGCATAGTTTGGTACACGCATCGTTGCACTAGACACAACTATCGCACAGCGAGCATGCAATGCTGTTTGTGTTATCAAGAGATCTCCGTACAACCAGTCTTGGTGATCAACTAACGTCGACTACAACCAATGTTGCTGACGTCACCTCGTATTACTCCGCCAGCGCATCATCATGGACGCGAACCACCGTGGCGGTGGACACAAAGATTTCAAACAGCAAAAGTGACCTTAAAGGTCACCAAGGGTCACCCGCAATGGTGTCATTCGATAGGCCACATACGACTTCCTATTAGTCTTCATTTGCAACTATGTGTCTATATGACATCGTTTCCGAGATATTACCACTCATTTTCAAAAATGTATAGCAGTTAAATGACCCTGAACCCCTCTCTTTCGGAGGTAGTCTATCATGCATGCACCAGTACTCCTCTGTATCAATCAGCAAACGAAATTCGAAGTACCTATAGTTTCACCTATACGATACGATATGGTAGATTAACGAGCGCTAAAAAGCTGACGAGATGGCCAGCTTAATCTAGCGCACGGCCCAGAAACAAAAAATAAGGAAAAGATAAAACAAAAACCGAATAGCTCACAAGAAACGGTCCGGGCCATTCTAAAGATATGACTGGTGCCAAAATTTAAAAACGGGTCACGCGCCCTGACCACGCCCATTAGGGGGTAGTTTGTCATCCCAAGGCTAACACTTGATATACTCTACCTGCACACAAAATTTGGCGACTCTCGCTTTAGCCGTTCCGGAGATATGACTGGTGCGCACCAAAATTTAAATGGTTCGCGTGACCTGACCACGACCCTTTTAGAGATAACTTGTCATCCATGGGCTAGGACTTGCTACTATCAACCTGCGTACCAAATTTGAAGTCTATCTCCGCCCACTTCAAAGAAAATGAAAAGGGATACAAAATGTGGAAAACGGGGTGGTTTGGGGCAGTTAGGTAGGAGTGACCCAAGATTACTAAAAATAGGGCCATTCGATAGAGCACATAAGAGTTCCTATTAGCCTTCCGTAGTAACTATGCTTTTATCTTGCACCGTTTCTGGGATATAACGAGATACTGGTTGAAAATCGCCAATTTGGACCTACCCCACCTCTATTTGTCGCCCCATTAGAAGTGACCCCGATGGAATTTCGCCGAGATCTTTGGCGTCAGAAAACTAGAGTCCCTTGGGTATCGTACGGCATTGTTCGCGTGATCCTAGGTTTAGTCGTCTTAGTAGAAAACCGACTTGTGACAGACAGACAGATGGAAGGACAGACACACGATGACGGCGAGTACCGCGCTAGCATAGCGTCGCGCGGGTTAAAACCGGCCGAATCGTCAAACGCGTGAAACGAAAAGACGATTATGCACAGCAAGACACCCGAAAGACGAACGGTGGGCATGACAAATCTCGCGAAAACCTCGGGATTTCGCTAACGAAGTTGGCGCCTCTGCCGGATGTTTACGACGACGACTGGCAGCCTGCAGGCTGCCAGTCGTCGTCGTAAAC
>Ga0209780_1001148_pt1 | contig 16799 bp, 6 predicted proteins | sample WorMetexBAHAMAS2_FD_187384 | JGI IMG/M metagenome (GOLD analysis project Ga0209780, IMG submission 187384) | Marine gutless worms symbiont microbial communities from Max Planck institute for Marine Microbiology, Germany - Inanidrilus exumae... | ecosystem: Host-associated > Annelida > Digestive...
ACTTTTGCCTGCACCGTTTCTTCTGAGCTACTCGGTTTTTGATTTTTATTTTTTCATTATTTTTCGTTTCTGGGCCGTGCGATAGATTAAGCTGGCCATCTCGTCAGCTTTTGAGCGTACGTAAATCTACTGTATCGTATCGTATCGTATCGTATCGTAATTGATCGCTCCTTCCGTTATGCTTCATCTTGTCTCTGGAACCAATACCAAATCCCTTTATCTTTTCGTCAGCCTCATTCTGGTACCAGTTTCTCCATTTCCTACTCACCTACCGGTATTTCTTCATCCACCACCTTTCCTCTTCTGATTCACCACTCTGCGCATCCATAACTCTCTCTTTCACTCCTGGCTTAAAACCTACCTTTTTAAAATCCTACCCCTCCCCCCGTAGTTTCATTTCTTCCTCCCGGACTGCCTTAACGGACTATTACCCCACCGTTTCTTCTGAGCTACTCGGTTTTTGTTTTTAGTTTTTCCTTATTTTTCGTTTCCGTGCCGTGCGCTAGATTAAACTGGCCATCTCGTTAGCTTTTGGGCGCACGTAATCATACTGTAACGTATCGTATCGAAAGCACTGCAGGCACAGATGGCTTGCCGAATGATTGATGTCATCAGACGCCTGCTGTCACATCGGACTCGACAATGGTACCTGATACGTTATGAACGTTGATGTCGGCGGTGCAATTGTAGTAGATTAATGTGATTAGCACAATGGTCATTGTAGATGGTTACATAGAGACACGTGTGTAAGCGCACCTGTCGCCAGTGAACGCGCATCCTGCGCTCTCGACCGGTGCCAACATCAACCGTAAGAATGCCAGCCACCGTTGTATCTAGAACTACAGCAGTCAGCCAGTGAATTCTGTTGGATCAATACATATGATGAGACTTCAGAAACAATCGAGTGAGTACTGACAAAATGCTGTTGTTGGCAAGTTTCTGTCATGCGACGCATATGCAACGCACATGCTATAATTGCTATCATAGCCTGCATCATGGTGTCCGTCTTGCTGTCTGATGCACGCCACTGTTATATCAGAAGGGCTGAACCTAACATCAAGCAATTAACACCAACAGCTGGTTTCTTAATATACTGGTAGTTTTTTAGGTCGACACTTCTGAGTCGACCTATTAAAGTGGGTCTCAAAATGTCCGTCCGTACGTAGGCCTACATGTACGTGTATGTACGTACGTACGCCCGTCCGTCCACAAAAAATCTTCGACTGCAATGAAATTTGGCATGTAGGTAGTGGTGATGCACGACGGTATGCAGTATGCGGTATGCAGTATGACCCCATCCAAGGTCAAGGTCAAGGTCACGAGCCCTTAAAAGTCGGAAATCTTTCATTTTCATTTTTCAAACGCTATCTCCTCCGCCATTTACATTGGGATCTGGCAACTAACCACTTATTCTTAAACTAGGGCACAATATCTCAATTTGATCGGGCCAGATTTCTGATATTTGCTGACTGCTGATATTTGTCCTATTTTTTGTGTCACATGACTTTGAACTTTGCAGAAACGTCAGTTGCGAAGAGTCGACCGTTAGTCCCGTACGGGGTTAATTTATTTCTTTTCGTGTATGCCTGTTACTTGCTCACCAGTACTCAGCAGATCCACCAGTTCCAGACTGAAGAATTAACATGAAGATTAGCAGCGTCTGTGGTACATAGAGTAAAAGTCAGGTTTGACCAAGCATCCACAGTACCGATAATAATTGTAATTGTGTTCATTACCCTGACTGCATATTTTGTCATATTTTCATTCTGATGCCTTCTGTATTCATTGCAATACCAATTGTGTTTGCAGATTAAGTTATCAAATTGAACATGTGAAGAGCTGCCTTACATTATGACATTTAACAGTACACATTAACGGAATATACACAAGATGGGCAACAGCAACCATCGAATGTCTGTGCATAAAAACGATACAGCTGAGACGGAGTCACACATGCCGAATATTCACACTGTGCCCGAAATGCAAAGTCCAGTACATACTCCCGAACAACCAGACTTTGTTCTTCATGGCATAGACTATTTGCCAGAGTCTGAAAAGCGGAAGGAGCGGAGACAACGACAGAAATCAACCGTTCCTCGTTTTCTGCGCATTGACACAACACTGTGGAGCAGCAGTTATCTTCGATTTCTCAACCGCATCAATCGGTCATCTCCAACACCTGGCGTAGAAAGGCCATGTACTGATGCATATCCAACTGTCACTGTAGCTGCCAGTGATTGTGATGTGGAACTGCTGGAAAACAGGACTGAGCATGTACCAATGCAACCAGTGGCAGTGGAAACTCCAGACTGTTTTGAAGAAATTGTGTCTGATGAATGGACCAAATACAGTAGTTATCCGTTTGAGAATCTGGTACTTTCAGGCGGTGGAAGCAAGGGTTATGCATATATAGGTTCACTTCAGGTATGTAATTTATGTGCTTTTAAAGAATATGGTTACGGAAAACGTAGACAAGCCCATATTGTATATTTTACCGCCCGACGCAGGCTAGCGCCGTATATATTGTGGTCGTGTTTCCGTTTGTCTGTACGTCTGTCTGTCCGACGTCGGTGTATTACCACAACGGCTAAACCTTTAGGATTACGAACAACGCCGTAGGATATCCCAGGAACTCCAGTTTTCTGTTGTCAAAGATCTCGGCGAAATTCCAGTGGGTACGTCGCCTTCAACTACAGCGAAAAGTGCACGTGAAACAAGTTGAAATCGGCGATTGTCGACCGATATGTTGCTGTATCTCAGAAACAGTGCAAGACAGAGACATAGTTACTATGGAAGAGGAAGACTAATAGGAACTCGTATGCTCTCTATCAAATGGTGCTATTTTCAATGATCTTCAGTGAATGAACGTACGGGAAAGTATGGTTTGTTTTTTACCTAATGAATTGTTTGGCAGTCGTAAAGTGCTTAAAGTACCGTTTGGCGTGTACATAATTTTATTAACTGCAGAGGTGAAATGGTCCAAATGCCGGATAGTTTTGTTGTAGAATTAGAAAACCGGACATCTTGCAGCGTTAAACCGACAAGATCACTGGCGTCGTGCTACAGCTGCCGGGGGCGCCCCAAAAATTTCTGAGTTTCATCACTTTTTAGGCCACGTATTGTAGGATTTTTACATGAACATGAACCTCATTTTTCTGAGTCTTATGTTCTAACTGTATTTTGCGTCGGCGTTTCCTGTTAGCTTTATTTTGTGTTCAATTTTTGTTACTTCCTGTTAGGCCTTGGAATGGTCCGGTCGACACCGGGCCCCCTAAGTTTATTTTTAGCACAACGCCACTGGACAGATGGATAGCATCAGAATAGTGGACCTTCGGAATGGCGGACCGGACCCTCGGAATGGCGGACGGGAAACAGCGCATCTTAACGCGCATCTTACCTTGTGATTTTGTCATTAATCACAATGCATTTTTACGCTGTATCGCATGCACGAAGTGCGTAGATGCGACCAATTGCTACAGATGTCGCACGTAGCATGGTCTTTGCGTCTGTCTGTCTGTGTGTTGGGAAAATTACTGTGTACACTTGTACAGAGTAGTTTTGTGACATTAATATTCTAGAAGGTAATGTGCAACGCATCTGATATGTGGTTGCATATTTTTAAAGTATCGCTTTAATAAAAGTTACTGTTAAGTCTGCAATTTAGAAGAGTTTTGATAATCAGTTAACAAACGGCAAAGTTAGGGTCAACAGTGTAGTGACATTGGCAATGCATGACTGAACAGTGATAAGGAGAATGATGATACTGGGCTGTGAGTGATGTTCTGGATGGATTCTCTAGGCACTGTTGGATGCCGGAATTCTCACAAGAGTGAAACGGATTGCTGGCAGCAGTGCGGGAGCAATATGCGCCGGCCTACTTGCTGTCGGCTGCACACCACAAGACATTGCTGATGTCTTCAAGTGCAACGTTAAATGGCTGTTCCATGGTAACTGAACTGTAGTTGGATACTGCTCTTTGTCCACTGCATTACTGGTAGCTAATGGTTACGCTGCTCAGCTACAGCGTGTACTAGTACAGTTTTCTCAGTTGTATGGCATCTTATCGGTGAATGTAGCACACTGAGGAAAACTCTTAGCTTTTCCTTATCTAGATGTGCTAATGTGCTAGTTGCCATCAGCAAGGGCTTGTGGACAGTAAGACTCTGCTCCAGCAAAATATCTCCAGTTCTTTACTGTGGGTGCCACCCAATTCAAGTTGACCAGTAGAATGGCTGTAAAATGGCCGTAGTTGTTGTCTGTTACCAAGAATGCATGTTTTTGTTTACTTATGTCATGACTGTATTTTCATGTAGTATAATATAGTCATTGTCATCATCTGTATATATGATATAATCTGTTATTACCTCCCACACCGACGGTGATGGGAGGTTATGTTTTCGCCTGTGTCGGTAGACATATTGTTTGTGAACAACTTCCTGGTGCCAGTTCAAGTCCAAATGTCACCAAACTTCTTCGTCAGTCATACCACTGGCCACAGGGGACGAGGTGATTTAATTTCAGAAGGTCATGGTGAAATGTCAAGGTCGGTGGGGGAGGTATGAATGCCCTTCTAGTGTTATCTTTGGTTTAATGCATTGTGGTGTGCTGACACTCAAACAGTCTGTGTAAAATTTACATTAAAAATCACATGAAGGGCAGAGACTTTTAGAGCAGTAGATGGCTGATCTGCATGTGCTGCTGTCATCCGGTGTTCTATTTTGGTGATATTATTAGTTCGACTCTTTGACAGAGTCGACCTAGCCGGTCTCAAATGTTCGTCCGTAAGTGCGTGCGTACGTACATGCGTGCCCTTCGAAGTTGAAAATCCGGCCGTTTTCAAAAGCTATCAATGGCATGATAATTTTTACAACTGACCACAGATTCGTAAACTAGGGCACAATGTCTAAATTGTGATTGGGCCGGATTTTTTATATTCAGCCTAGTATTTGTGTCACGTGACTTTGAAGTTGGCAGAAACGTCAGTTGCGAAGAGTCGACCATCAGTCCCCATGCGGGGCTAATTTTAAAGCTTAAAAATCACTTTCTGCTATCTCATATTCAGCACCTGCATAGTCAAACATTTTTTGTGGTGCCATCTGAATCTCATTTATGTTATTCTCTGTATTTATATGCCTCTGTGTAATGTTGTTTTCTGGAATGTATTTGTACTGAGCAGTGACTTAGAGACGGCTGTTTAGTTTCGGAGTGCTCAGTACATGTCTATGTATGTTGTTGAGTAGATCAGTCTTGTGCGTGCTGCTGCTGTTTACCCCGTGTTTGCAACAAGTACGGAGTGCATCCAGCACGGCGATTCCACCGAATCTATGGTGAACACATTGCAAGGAAAACAGGAAATGCGGACATTACTTTCAAACAGGTCTGTTGCATGCTTCGATGACTAACGACGTTGTTATGGTATCGTCAACGCAGTATTTGTGCTGAACATAAAGCATGCCAGAACATAACCAATGTGCAAATTAATGTAATATAAATATTCATCGTAGTCTACTATGAGGTAAATCAGTGCAGTGGAGCTAGTGTGATGAAGTGTAGATGAGTGCTCTTCTACTACTACTTTCTATTATTGTTATCAAGCCAAGGTTTGGTCTCCAAAAAGCAAACTTTGGGATTTATGGAACAAAGTACAAGCTGGATCCAATTCCTGTCGCCCAACCAACAGAGTCAAAGTATAAGTATACTGCAGTTGCTACTTTAACATATGCCATTTTGAGATCACTGTGGCAGTGTATATGTCGACAACTATGTAATGTACGCAGTACTGTTAAATATCTTACCAAGACTTTCGTGTTTACCAGCACTTGGGTCAAACTTTCTGACTACCAGGAATGCTAGATTAGCTCGACTTAATTACGGAATATTTGACACAAAACATAGCATGTGCAGTGTGCACTGTGAAGATGTCTGAAGGTGTCAGTGTATGGCAGGTCCCTGCTGCTAACTAGTCAGTACTCAGTGTACTCGTCATTGAGTATGTTGCTGAAACATGTTTGATTACAGCACTTGCCCATCACCAGGTGTCTTTGATATAGCCATATTTGTGCTGAAAGGGGTCGTTAAACCCCAATGAACGAACTAACTAACTTCGAAATATTTACGAATGTTTGCTGCACGATTGTGTTCAGGTGTTGGAGACATTCGGTTGTGAGTTGTGTATTGTTGTCACAAATTTGAATCGGATGTGCTCTGAGTACTGCAGTCCAACGCGGAGTCCTAATCTACCTGTGCGCGATGCCGTCCGAATGTCCATGTCTTTCCCATGTTTGTTTCATGTGTTTTTTTGCTTACGAACTTTGCTACTGATAAGATTTTTGTGTTATTTTTCATGCCTCAGTAATGGCAACAGAATAATAACAACAACAACATGTGGTCAAAGTAATTTGACAAAAGGCCCGTCACCCTGCACACGAATCGATCAGTAGTTTGCAGCCTGAAAACATTTCAGTTAAACTTTTCAGTTAAACTTTTCAACATCAAATGATTCGCACTCGCACATCACTGTTGTCTGTGTGTGCTATGTTGAGGAATGCACTGCCAACCTCACTCGTGAAGACCACTGCCACGGTCACATTCACGCCATACACAGTGGCTAATTACGTCCCCCACCATAGGTGACGGGAAGTTATTTTTTCGCAGGCGTTGGTATGTAGGTATATTATGCTATAGTATATTTGTTATGGATGCATGGTTGCTTTTGTTAACAGTGTTTGATGTAGTTTTTCAGCACTAAGCCAAGAGACTGGCTGGGAAGAACGTCTCTAAAATGACCTATTTTGTGTCGGGTTGGACATAAAACCTTAACTCAGTCATATGAAGATTTTTATGCTTCTGTGTGCAACCATAAACTGCCTTTATTTTTGGTACACATAAAACAATTAGCTTGTGACAATATAGTGTGTTCTATAATATTGAAATTTAGGTTGGCCTTACCTTATCTTATCTTATCTTATCTAACCTTACATTACCTTTGGGGTGAGCAGTCCTACAACAGGCCACTCAGTGCTGAGGCCGCAATAGGTTCGATCCAGTTTGCATCGCTGATATAACAAAAGTCACAGGTTTGCAACCTAAATAGGTTTGATAATAATAACATCTTATAGGTCCTTCTCAAACTGTAAGGTATGAATCCTCTTAATGCAATATCTTATCATGTTATGGTGCTACATTGCCCTTAGTATAGTGGGATGCTCCCTTCTCTAACCAACAAGCTAACAAACTGGGTGATTTTGTACACTCATCATAGTCGGTGCCTGTTTAGTGTGTATTTGAAAGTAGCAGAGTCCTTTGGTAATGGCATAACTTATCAAAGAAGTAGTGAAAAAAGATCCGTTAGTGCCCAGCCACTTTTTCTTCGTCCAAGCACTTTGAAGTGCATCACCTCAGATACCTCCATGCATCGGCCTCTGGTCTAGCAGCCAAGATCACTCCAGGCCAGTAACGTACTTTCAACGTCAATGTGTCCCATCCGCTTCCCCTCGGCCGAGCACGACCCTGCGTGTCGTCAGCTGCCAGTGCAGCGAGTCTACCAAACACTGTGAAGATGTAAGTTATAACACTGAGGTTCACTCATGGTATAATATACGGTGAAAACCACCATGAATAATAACAAACAAGTGTTTAAAAAGTAATGAAGTATTACCTTCTGATAACTCAAGCCTCTTACCCTTGACTGAGCATATAGAAATCACCCTTCATGTCATCAGCCTGCGGCCTAAGAGATGATTTACCAGTTGCTGACACCTGTCCACAGCCTGCGGACCTCATCTGGCACCTCCAGCTGAGCACGGTTGAATGTCATGTCATCAGCTTCTGGTTTAGCAGATGAGTTTACCACCGACTGAAAAGATACTAGTCATAAAACTGAAATTTCTTCAGTGTATTTTTGGAGGAAAACCCAGCCTGAATGAATTTCACGTCGAGCCAGTACTGTACATGTGTACTCATTGGTCGTAGTTGCCCAGGAGTACCAATGAGGAGGTAGACCCCTCAGCCGAATTTTTTTGGCAATTGCGGCCGGCTGACGGACGTTTTCGGCGGATTTTCGGCCGGCCGAATTTTTTTCCGGCGGATTTTCGGCGCTCCAAATTTTTCGGCGATGGCGGCCAAATTCGGCGGGGTCGGCGGCTGAGGGGTCTACCTATAGGCGGCCCCCGTAGCTGGATTTGAAAGGCCTACTTTTAAGGGGAGGGGGATGCGTGGAAGGGAAGGGAGGGCAGAGGAGGGCAGAAATGAAAGCAAGGGGTGAACGGAAGTGGTCTGACGCATTCTTATTCCATCACCTTGGGATGTCTGCAATTTGTATCGCAAACTCAAGTCAAAAGCCTACTGAATACTCGATGTCAAGCTTAATTTTAGTCTCCGTCATTTTTAGCGAACGTGAACTCAGGTTCAGGTTCGCTATATGTCGTCGCCCGTCCGTCTGTCTGTCGTCTGTCTGTAACGTTGGTGCACCCTACTCAGCCGGTTGAAATTTTCGGCAATGTTTCTACGCCATCTTGTACCCTAGCCATCCGCTGACCACCAGGCAAAATTTTACGGAGATCGTCCCAGGGGAATCCCTCCAAAAGGGGTTAAACGCAAGAGGGGTATAGCCAAATATAGCGACGTTGGACATGTCGAAGGCTATATCTCGGAAACGGTGCGAGATACGGCCTCGGGTACAATTACTGACTAATAGGAAATCATACCCGTAGAATCCAACGGTACTACTTTGGACCCTCTAGGGTGACCCCTAATAAGGGTTCTGGGCCCCCAATTTGGGGAAACCGTTTATATCTCTGAAATTAATGGAGCTAGGAAGGTTAAATCTAACTTTCATATAGCCATGAACAAGACCTCAGACCCCGTGCAGAAATTGTTTCCTTAGGGGGTGGCTGGGGAGGACAGTGCCCCCAACTCAAATTTTTCCAAACTTCTGGAATTGTGCGAAACGAGTCGAGCTAGGAAGCTCATATTAGGGCTGCACGTTAATATAGACACGGTAAATGTTTAAAAAAGTTCACGTTCCTATCTCATCTACTGATGAGTTTCTTGTACTTAGCAGCTACGTGTTAGCCTATGAGTTGAAAATACATGCGCCGAATATTGCAATAAACCTGTTCGGTGTAGTCTACGTCTGTCTGTGTATGTTTTATCTTCATGTTTCTTTAGGCCTGATACAAATGAATGAATGAATGATAATGACTGAATTACAATGGTAATACTGCACACAACTTAGCACATGTTGCTCGACACAAGATTCGTGACGTAAACCAATGACACAATTTTGTAACAAAATGTAGCCTAAAAAGAAAAAAACCTGATATCACGAATAGTCTCATAGACTAGTAGTTTACTTCTATGAAAAAAAGACAATAAAACTGATATCACGAATAGTCTCATAGACTAGTAGTGACGAATAGTCTCATAGACTAGTAGTTTACTTCTATGAAAAAAAGACAAAAAACTGATATCACGAATAGAACAAAGTAGGCTATTAACTGCAACAAAAAAAAACAAAATTGCACATAAAAATAAAACTGTCTAAAACTCTTAACAATAGGGGCTTAGACGTCTGCAGCAGTCGATGTTCCTGGCTGAGGTTCGTAAGCGTACTCCACATCAAGATGGTCGGGTAATCAATTTGAAATTGTCATGCAAAAAGACAATTTTGTTCAGTTTGTCTGGCGTCAGTGATGAGCGCTTGCTGTTCAAGATGAGTCCTGCTGTGGAAAAGAGGCACTCCACTGGAACTGACGACGCGCTTATTCCAAGGTAGATCGCCGCCAACTGGCTCAGCATCGGAAACATTTTTTCGTGCTCTTTCCAAAACAGCAGCGCGTTGTCCTGGTATTTGGATGCCGGCATCAGCGCCATGTATGTGCGTACTTCTTGCATAAGAGCGGTTTCATCTGTTGACGCGGCAGTCTGGTCACTTCCACACTCCGCCCTGGGCACAAGACACAAAGGTAACTCATTTCAGAGCGAACAAATAAATGTTCATCAATCAATGATCAATATCTAATCTAATCTAATCTAATCTAATCTAATCGAAATGTATTTAGTGCCCAGCGTACACGAGCCGGACCGGCTAGGCAATACAGTGTCAAACAGATAAAACAGTTAAAACAGTTAAAATAGCAGCAGGGTGACGAGTAAGTAACATTAGTTGAGAAGGTTAAAAAAGTGTGTTTTCAGTAGACGTTTGAACGTGTGAACGTTGTCAGCTGCCCTGATGGACTCAGGGATGGAGTTCCAGATGACTGGTCCAGCGACTGAAAAAGCTCTGTCACTGCTCACTACCCACTAGGCAATAGGCCATGGCCTGTTTCGCAACACTACACTGTAGCATTAGCAGTCTCACCTCATTTGGCGAATCAGTTCCTGTTTCACACGGCGACGCTTGGACTCTGGAGAGTTGCTCTGTCCGGATGCCAACGAGTCTGGGTCTACTGTTGGAGTTGAATCCGTCGACCAACAACCTCGCTTCTCAACGCGTGCTATGGCCGCTTTCAACAAGTTACATGCATCAGCTTCTGTAACAAAAGTGCGTGTTTCTGGGTCCAGGATCTGATACACCCTCACCGTATCAGAAACAGGCAAGCGTTTGTCAACGTTCCTAAGTACACTTTCCTTCAACTCCTGGATGCATAGGTCATCATCTGGTTTCACCTCACAAAGCTTCTTGATGCGAACCTTCATCATTGGCTGCAATGACAGAACTGCTCCGGCACTACTGACGAGTTCCGTCAAGTCGAGGAATGGTTTCAGAAATGAATGCAGTTCTTCCAGAAGTGTCAGCTCGCTTTCGAGCAAAGTCAGATCAGCGTGGCCAGTCTTCAGAAGTGCATTGTGAACTTGTGATTTAAGCTCAAGAATCGATTCAATCATCGTGCAATTAGAATTCCACCTGGTGCAAACGAACTGCTTGAGTGTCTGATGACCAGTAAGGCGTGTGACATGTGCAGGGGGTGCTGTGATCATGACTACAGGCTGTGCCACCTCGGCCCTGGTTGTACTGCTGCTTGGTACCGCATCTGGTGCATCAGTGGGGTCGCTAGCGTCTAGTGGAAACTGCTCATCTAGTTCCAGAATCTGGATGACGCCAGACAGTCTGTCAATCATTGCTTTGTCTGCTATGGATGCTTTCTCATCATCAATAATGGAACCCTTGAAATGAAGAGTTGTCACGATGTCGCGACATTTGTCAAGGAGGTCAATGATCTGACGAACACTTTTCAATGCATCAACACTCAACAACAGGTGCAGGCAGTGCCCCATGCAATGCTGGAAATGTTCCGACCTCAAAACACGGGAAGCCCGAACTACATTAGCAGCTCCATCGTGGCATGTTGTAATGAACAGTCTTTTCTTGGGTAAGCCATTTTCGTCACAGACAAACTTGCCGAGAATTCGGTTCACCTCATTTGCCAACCTGTCACCAGTGTGTTGCAACAAAACTTCACAATTCAGGGTAACAACATGGAATTGCCAGTCCTTAATGAATGAAACACGGATTGCATTGTATGATCTCGCCTTGTACCTGTCAGTCCACCCATCCAGCATGACACAGACTGCGTTCACATCACTCAACAATTTCTTAATCTCACTACAAGCTGCAACATACACGTCATTCAAAGCCGTCGAAGACAGAGTGGACTCGCAAGGAAGCCTCACATTTGGCAAGTACTTGCTACAGAAATTCAGGAACCCGTCCTTGCTTACTGTGCTGAATGGCAGCAGATCTCTACAGAGCCATACCACAAGGTCGCGATTGAATTCATGGGGTGATGGTGGCAACGATGACAACGATGGTCGAGCGCCTGTGTTTTTGTACGATTTCAGGTAATCAACTATTTTGTTGACTCTCTCTTCGGGCATGGTTTGTATCGAGTGCTTGGTACTTAGATGTGCATTCAGATTGCCGCTTGATGTCTGGGCAGAAAAGTTGGAGATCTTGCTTATGTGGCATTGTGCTGTGGACTGAGCAGTTGTATCTGTCAAACCTTTCGGATTTTGGATATCAGTGAGGCATAAAGAACAGTAGAGTCGATCGTCAAGTGCGTATGGCTTGTTACCATTTCCGGGATCATACATCAACGTGCCGTAATAATTCCAGCACACCGACTTCGAGTTTCCATGTTTTGATTGTAGTGATGTATCGACCTTTAAGGACATGACAAATAATTTGTCATGTCTTGTCATTGGTGACACACTAACATTCTTATTCGTGCGGTGCTTAACACCTTTCAATCCTTTCAATCCTTTAGTACCTTTAGACGTTGTGGCCATCTTGCTTGTGATTTGTATCTACAGTGGACAATAAATAATACATTGCTGTTAGCCTGTTACTTACTGTAGTACTAGTGCTAGTAAACAAAAATGATTGGGATCGATCTATGGTTAGGGTTAGGCCTATTACCATCAATTATATCTTTCATTGAAAATTAACGGAAGATTGGAGTCGTCAAAACTTCAAAAGGATTTTCCGTGAAAACTTACGGAAGATAGCGCCAACGCAGGTAAGACTACTGTACTAGGGCACTGCATAAAACCTGGCCCGGACCGGCCTCTAACCCTCTCTAACCCGTCCCTAACCCTAACTGTTCGTCCGGCCGGGTTTTATACAGTGCCCTCACTGCCCTGTACTAAGACGTAGACGTAGACGTAGAGGATTTGCGAGCGCAGGCCTATGCCTCTATGCCCTATGTACTAGCGTGTATACGGGGTGTTGTTTTGATACGGAAGAAGACTTGCCTAATCCCGGTGGCCGGTAATGCGTAATCTGGTTCAGCTAATAAAATATAGAATAAACAACATTCATAAGTGCAGTTTTAAACCTGAAATGCTATGTAACGTAATAGTTGACTTAAAAGTTAAAACTATGAGTATGACGTAAAAACTCTACCATAAACAAAACAAGATCCTCAACGAAGAACTTAACAAGCACAGATCATCGCTTTCAAAAACACAGGACAGGACAAACGTCCTAGTTGATGAGTGATGACAGACAGACGACATTATAATGTGAACGATGGTTCATGAGTTGGTTTCAGAAGTCAAAACTTTGCACGCATATTGCGATTTGCGCTGCCGCCGAAAATCAGCCGTAAAAAAATTCGGCGGCCGCCGAATTTTTTTATCTCGCCGGATTTTCGGCTGGCCGAATTTTTTTCCGGCGGATTTTCGGCGGCTCCACATTTTTCGGCGATGGCGGCCAAATTCGGCGGCTGAGGGGTCTATGAGGAGGTATTGGGCTGGACTTCTGTGTGACCAGTGGGAGATGCTGGCCTTCTTTCTATTTAGATCTTAGAGTAATGGTTTTTAGCCAGCTTTGTATAGCATTCCTGTAATTGTGATTGTTTGGCTGAGATTGCTGTCATTATTTGTTCTTATTTTTGGTTGTTGTAGTTGTATTCCGTGCAGTAAAACAGACTTTTTCCGGCCGAGAATGCCTCTATGCTGATGGTGGTATACTTGACCAATATCCTATCTACAAGTTTGACGGTAAAGTTCGTTTTGATAAGTGCCTTATCATATGACTGCAGTCAGCTTATTTGTTTAATTATCTAATTTCTATAGTTTCCAGACATCGCCAACGAAACAAAATTTGGATCCCCAATTAACAACTTTAATTCACTAAATGATTTTTATAAACTATACTTTTACAATATTTTTATAACTGATATTATAAACTGTAATTTGATGTGTTTGTGGACTTCCTTCAGTGGCATAACACTGTCAGTTGTATGACGGGAAGGATCTCAGGCTCGTAACAAATGTGCAAAGAAAACTGGGGGGAAGTTTATCTCCAAAAATGGCCGTGAAAATGGCTTGTAAAACATAGGTGATGGTATTGGCATGTAATTTCTGCAACAAATGACTATACTGGTTTTCCTCTGCGAAATGATAAGTCGTAAGAGTATCTGGAGAGATGTTGTGAAAAAGACTAATGGATTCTGCAAGTAAGCAAAGAAAATGCTATGGACCACAGTAAGTGAAGGAAGTAAGTCCACTACCAGACTGCCGTTTAGTCATTGGTTCACTTAAATTGCTATGATGGCTATTTTTGTTGTCAGCATTTGTTTAGTAGCTGCTGCAATTTACTACTGCAGGAAAATAGTTTCTTTAGACTTCCGTTGCTATCTTCCTACAGCAGACTTTGTAGACAAACGTAGCATAGAAAAAGTTGGCTGTGCTTTGCTAAGTATGGTTCAAGTTGGCATGGTTAAGACTTTGCACTTGTTAAAATATCACGTTTAACACTTTGGTGACATATGCTCGTTGTTATTTTTTTGTTCCTGTGGATGGAAGAGTATGCATAGATATTATAGATACTCTCTACATCATTTCATTAGCTTTGCTAGCACTTGGTAGGCAAGTGTAGCGTAGATGTCGTAGCAGCTACAAAAAATGCTTCTCAATTTTTGTCGTCCAAATGTCTTTAAGTAATCTGTCTGTGCTTTATTAGGTCGACTCCTTTGAGTCAACCTAAACCTAACAAAGTGGGTCTCAAATGTACGTCCTCCCGTCCGTCCGTCCACAAAAAGTTACTTTGATTTCAGTGAAATTTGGTATGTAGGTAGAGGTCGACGAGTGATGCATGACGGTATGTAGTATGCCTCGATACAAGGTCAAGGTCACGAGCCCTTGAAAGTCGGAAATTCAAACATTTTTGAAGGCTATCTTCTCCCCATTTATAATGGGGGCTGGCAAATGACCACAGATTCTTAAATTAGGGCACAATACCCAAGGCATATCGGGACCAGATTTTCATTTCTTCTCCTAGTTTTTGTGTCACGTGACTTTGAAGTTGGCAGTAACGACAATTGTGACTCTCGAAAAAAAAATTTTTTTTGATCTCAATGAAATTCGATATGTAGCTAGAGGTCGATGAGTGATGTATGACAGTATGCAGCATCACCCAATCCAAGGTCAAGATCAAGGTCACGAGCCCTTGAAAGTCGGAAATTTGACCATTTTTCGAAGGCTATCTACTTCCCCATTTATAATTGGGGCTGGCAAATGACCACAGATTCTTAAATAAGGGCACAATACCTAAAGCTCCGGATATTTTATTTTTGTGCTAGTTACCGTGTCACGTAACTTTGAAGTTAGGAGTAAGTAGGAGTTGACAGTCAGTCCCGTACATGGCTAATTTTTTAAGGAAACTTGAGATCACTCTAGCTGAATATCACACCTGACTTTTGACTTTAAGTAGGAACGTAGTGTATATGACTGTGTGATAATTTGTGCATTTAAATTGCTAGACTGCCAGGATGAAGTGAATCACAACATGCAAGGAGCTGATAGTTCAACAGACAGGCCCAATTACAAGACATTAGGACTCTATCTGGTATGTTGTAGTTATTCATTGACTAATGAGTTTGATCTGTTTTATTTCTGTTTAATAAAATGGGTCTCAAATGTCCGTCCATATGTACGTACGTACGTACGTCTGTCCATCCACAAAAAGTTTCTTTGATTTTAATGACATTTGGTGTGTAGTTTGAGGTCAATGAGTGATGCACGACGGTATGTAGTATGACATGATCAAAGGTCAATTTCAAGGTCACGAGCCCTTGAAAGTTGGAAATCCATTTTCAAAAGCTATCTCCTCTGCCATTTACAATGGGAGTTGGCAACTGACCACTGATTCTTTTAAACTAAAAAGGTAAAAGGTGAAGGCTTTTCATACTTGTTACCGAGCTTTGGGCCCAGAGCTGATCCCAGTGTACTGGCAGTCAGCCCACAAATGTCATCCACCTTGCGGTAGGCTGCCATTACTTTCTGCCAGGCCTGCGCTTACCTTCCCAGCCGCAGAGCATCACCGCCCTTTGGCTGGTATTTATTTTACCATCCCACGGAGGGTAGAAGGCTGAGTCAACCTAGGTGGCTAGTTACATACCGAAATAAAGTGCCACTTCGTGGAGTCGAACCAGGCACGGTCACCCATCCCAGTACTAACCGGGCTCAGCGTAGTTTAACCTTGTTGATAGAGACCAATGCATTACAACTACACCAAACCGCCACCTTAATTGTTAAACTAGGGCACAATATCTAAATTTTGTTGGGCCGGATTTTTGATTTTTGTCCTAGTTTTTGTGTCACGTGACTTTGAACATGGCAGAAATGTCGATTGTCAGTTCCGCACGGAGCTAATTTATTGTTGCTGGCTACACTGCATGATATGACAGTGAGGCTGAGTCTGTCTTTGGGTGACATGCGGGAACAATTCACGACAAAGTCTCGCTTAGCTTAGTTTAATGTAAGCCGACTAACATTGACATTCTTGACTGCAGACCACTGATCTACATAATGTTCAATGTTTAACATATGACTAGAGGTGATTAACGGTGACCTGCCACGTTTTAAACTACATACACTATTATATAGCCTATAACATTATGCTCTCAGTGCGGTGGTGGCTGCTGCGACCAAATAAAGCAAACAGCCACGGCTATGACGCAGCAACTAGGCTATGACGTAGGTAACAGCTACTAGTCATCTACAGCTAACCGTTGCTGGCTTCAGTCGACGCTCCCGTATTAGGACATGGAAGCAACTGCTGAGCTGCCGATCTGTGACATCAGCATGAGTATATTACGTGAAGAGGCAGCCAGCCGTCTGCCATCGCTGTCTGGAAACTAATTGATTAGCACCTTTTATGACGTCAGACTTCTCAGACAATGACAGATAAAATGTCCGGTTCCTGCCCACGCCTGATCGTTCCTCGAACTCGGCTCAGCACCATTGGTGATCGATCATTTCGTGTGACTGTCGCACAAGCATGGAACAGTCTT
>Ga0209780_1001149_pt1 | contig 16798 bp, 11 predicted proteins | sample WorMetexBAHAMAS2_FD_187384 | JGI IMG/M metagenome (GOLD analysis project Ga0209780, IMG submission 187384) | Marine gutless worms symbiont microbial communities from Max Planck institute for Marine Microbiology, Germany - Inanidrilus exumae... | ecosystem: Host-associated > Annelida > Digestive...
GCTGCTGTTACAACACTGTCTGATACTGTTGTACTTACTCTGACTATAGTGGTCCTAGTGGTGGCGTTGCTGCTTAGGCCACTCTAAAAATACCATGTAATGATGATGATGATGATAAAACATTTCTTTTTCACTCGAGTTTTCTGGACCACTAGTCGCCAATTCACTGTCTCCTCCTATGTTATATCCCGGTACCTTATTGACTGTGTAAAGTGATGATAATAATAATAATAATACCGCCACCACGACCCAGGATAATCTCTGTTTTAAAAACTATTTGCCAGGTGAATCTGGGATAACTAATACCCCTAAGTCCTCTTTCTCAGCCTGATCCAGAACTAACTTTCTAGAAACAAGAATATCGTACTACACTGTTGGGCTGAAATGTATGTTGGCTGCATCGCATGCTGCCCCCTGGTGAGTCATGGCGAGTATGCCAATGGGACAGACAGACAGACCGTTACATGACCAGCATAATATGTGGCAAAAGAACATGAAGATAAGTGATGGCAAAATGTCGGTAAAAAATGTTGTAATTTTGTGCAGAATTTCTGACAGCAGAAATTCTGACAAAAAACACGCTGAGCAGGAAGTCGCGGCATCATGCGAGCGATTACCTCAATGACAATAACACCGATTACGATGCCAATCAGAATGTACACGTGTCCGTTGATCCAGTCCTCCAGGGCTTTCTCACAACCCTGTACAGATCAACACAACAGAAGATCACACCGTGTCCACCACTATCGACACTGACAATGACATTGTAGGGTTTTAGCATCCCACTCGACACATTATAGGTCATTTTGGAGACGATTTTACAGATCAAATGACCCAACCAACAGTGTAATAGCACTGAAGGATGATAGTCTTCCAGGTCAAGGTCCAATCCCACAGGCTCAGCAGACTAAAAGGTAAAGAAAAGGGTGTAACACAAATATTTTTTTCTACTCTGTGATGCAATCTACGTACAAGTGACAGTACACTAATGACGTCGTTCGTTTGTTCGTTCTTCAGCCTACTCTGGACCCCAGCGCTGATACCTTTATGTCGGTCCAATGCGCCAGCCCAGAGAGAGGAGGGGAATTGGTAGGTGTGTGCGGTGTGTGTGCACGACGTGTAGGGTGAAGGAGAGCGCCCAATTGAGGCGTGGCCTACTGTCTGGCTAAGCCAGGACTAAAGGCAGTCCGGTAGGAACAAGTGAAACTACACGGGTAGGATTTCTGCACTGTCTCCATACCGTAAAACTCATCAGGCAGAATTTCTGCTAAATACGTAATAGCAACAAAGTCTGTACCTTGTGATGTACATATTCATCCGATGTTGAGTTAACCTTCAACGCCTGGCTATAGCACAGGCGTTCATTCTTTGGCTGAGGGTTATCCAAGTCTCCGTTCTTCAGCACACAGCAGGTCTTTGGCACGGGCTGAAATAATACACGCAACAAGTCTTACTACTGGCCCGCCTACACACAGTGAAGGAAGCCCAGAGTGCAGGAAGGCCAGACTGGTAACGGCCCCAGGCGTCTGTCGTCGTCTGTAACGCTCGCATATGCAACGTAACTCACCAGGATGCAACACGCGGCGGGCCAGTCGTGTTACGTCCCGTTTTGGGCAACACCTTGTTATACCCAATGACAGACTGCTGTTGATGCAACTGGGGTCTTGTTCATCAAGAAATAAGAGATGCCTACATCTTGCCAATTTCACAGTGGCAATGCAAAGTGACTAATGAATGACTGCATTGATACGTTCAGCAGGGCGCTGACTACGTTTCACAATCTGTCTGGTAAAGTAAAAGAAAAATGTAAAAGTCGTAAAGGTCAGATTCTTCTATAGTGCTACTTACGCGGCGATGCCGCGACCAGCCGCGCTGTACAATCGCAGGAAGTGGCAGTTGATTGGCAAGAGCCAATGGTGCTGCAGCGCAATGCTGCAGCTACAACACACACCACCGCCCCAATCAACCACACCAGGCCTTTACCCCCTTCACCCCGTAAGCATTCACCAGATGGCGCCGCCCGTGTGAGGAAGCAAACATCCGATTACAGCTTACTACTCAGTTTATCGACCTCAAAAGGATGAAAGGCTGAGTCGACCTGGGTGGCTGGTTACATACCGAAATAGTGCCGCCTATGGGAGTTGAACCCAGACACGTCACCCATCCCAGTACTAACCGGGCTCGACGTAGAGTAACTTCGTTGATATGACCAACGCCGTTACCACTAAGCCACGCAGCCAACCAATTAAGACCAACATGGACGAATGTCTGGGCTACATTTGCTAACCGTTATCTTCAGTCACTGCAGCTGATAAGCTTGATTTTTGTATGTGTGAATTTGTGTATGCACCAATCATTCCATGTTGTGCCTTTATCTGTTATCTTGTACGTTTAATTATAATTATATGGAGCACCCCTTCAAACATATGAATATTCATGAGTACCACGGAAAGCAACTGTGGTCCTGCCTTTTAGCTGAAGCTAAACAACTGCGACAGTTCGCTAAACTATGGCAACAGCGCTGTGTCACCATCAAGACCTTGTACAGTATATGTATAGGGGTGTTTTTCAAAGACCTACCAGAGCCTACCACACCATGCCCTCTACTTTCCTTATATGGAATAATTTATGTGACCTGGTATACCAGCGGCCTACCAGAAGCTACCGGAGTCAGACTGCGGTTACCTAACAGCCACGCCCAGTTAGGTGTTAGTAGGTCTTGAAAAACACTGCTTATGCTGAACAACATAAACAGTATGCAACTAATTGCTTACTGCATTTCCGGACTGATTGTGTATCCAGGAGCTCGACTGCCAGTCTAGAGGCCCATTCGCACCACAGCAAGACAGCTGAATGCACAAAACAACACACACACTGTAGACAAATACAGTGTAAGCTGAAAACTTTACCATTTGACTCATCATGCAAAGTCCATATGAGATTTGTCATTTGCAAACTAGTGCACAAAACAGACATTCAACCAGCCCAGTCTTCTGCGTGAGTGACATTACACAAGAACAACACTGCTGAAAACGATTGACACATGTCAGACAATCTCCCCATTGCAAAATAACAGCAACAAAACACAAGACATAATCATCGAAGAATAACGTAAACATGATAATCAAACAATAACAATCAACAATGATAACAACATATGCATAGAGGGAGTAACAGCAACGAAAGCATGTCGAGCCACTCAAGGAGAACTGACACAACGTGACTTAAACAGAGATTGACTGAGTTGACACATAACATCCAACTCCACACAACACAGCTCATTTCAGAGACTTCTTCCAAGCCAATATCTTACCACGGTACTGAAGAAACTAAACCTAACACTACAAAACCAGTAAACCTAAACAAAATACAACACAAAACTATAAGAAGATGGGACTCTGATGCCCCAGCATCAACGTGGATGCCTTTGCCTCCTCGATGACCTGCTGTGACCTTGACATTTGACCTCTAAAATCTAATCAGGTCATCAGTAGGGGCTAGTGAATAGTTCCTGTAAGTTTCATCGAAATTGCTCAAGCTGTTCGTAAGATATTGAGGTAACAATATCTGTCCAGACAAACGAACGAACAAACAAACGGACAGCCCGAAAACATAATGCCTTCACTACATTGGCGAAGGCATAGGAAATAGAAAAACTAAACCCACGTTTGATCTACTTATGTGATTTCCAGCCTGAAAATGGAACAAGTATATTCTTACAACTCACTGTGCAGGTTTAACCAAGAATATATCAGTTTTATTCGTGCACAACTTCTCGCGCTACTAGTACAAATTAACTGTGAGTAAGGAACATAATTTTGACTGACAGGTTACAAAACAGACACTGTTTATTTGAGTCACAAAAGGCAGGCAGCTGCTAGCTTACACCGTACTGCATACGATCCCAGCCTTTCGTTTCCATGTCCACTGTACCATAATCCCACTGCACAGTCTTGTTCATTGTCTCTTTCAGAGTTGAAGCAATCTAGCATGTGCAGACAACATACGACCAAATATAACATTACTCAGTTATACACGAGAGCAACAGTGATACAAAGGTAAAGGCATAGATTTGTATAGCGCTTAATTATAAAACTCACCTATAAAGCACTCAGGATAACAATGGATCAGTTTTACCTGCCACCCACACATTAATCCACAAATGGAATGAGCCATCCTGCATTTACTCCCAGCAACAGACCATCAATCCATCATCGCACTTCGGCCGGTACTCATTTCCTGTCCGAAAGAGGGCAGGAGGCTGAGAAATGGCACAGGATCGCACTGGTATTGGACAGCTGGCACGAAAGGACCAGTGGCCCTTACATCAGGAGTTCGGTTGGGGGTGAAGAATGAATGGGGCCAGGCCAGGCCACTGCTAATGATTGGAGGCAGTGCTTTGAGTTTCCTTTCTGTTTTGACACTGTCTGTAGGGTAACAGGATGGACAGATACCGGCCTGTAAAAAACATGTGACACAAAAGTTGTCTTTTGTAAGTAACAACGTAAGAATTAAATCAGCCCCGTATGGGACTGGCGGTCGAATCCTACTTACTGCCAACTTCAAAGTCATGTGACACAAAAAACGTGGACAAAAATCTAAAATCCGGACCCGGTGATCTTTAGGTATTGTGCCCTAATGTTGGAATCTGTTGTCATTTGCCAGCCCCCATTATAAATGGGGGAGGAGATAGCCATTAAAAATGGCCGATTTTCCGACTTTCTAGGGCTCGTGACCTTGACATGGGATTGGGTCGTACTGCATACCGTCATGCATCACTCATCGACCTCTACCTATATACCAAATTTCATTTCGCAGAAACTTTTTGTGGACGGACGGACATTTGACACCCAATTTATTAGGTCGACTGAGGAGTCGACCTACAAAAACTGTGGGCAACTGGTGATCCAAGTTCACCAGCAAAATGAGCGTACTAGTATTAATAGTAATGATGATAACAATAATGTTACAAGACGGTACACAGAGTCAACAATCACAACTGAATTAGAGTCGCCCACAATCACTAGGTGGCAGCACTGGCAGGTGTGGATAGGCTATGCAATGCAGGATTCCCACTCAATGTGGTGAAACATGCCTTAAGAAATCAATAGTAGTTGGTTTAGTGATAAAATCTAGTATATCAATAAAACAGCAAATAACTGCTTCAAAGTTACAAATTAAAAGAAGAATAAAATGCATATATCATTACCATTACAATTAATACAATAATAATAATTATGATTATTAATATTAGTCAAAAGGAATGTCAACTTGTTAAAGGCTAGTAATAGTAACAATGAGCAGCCATGACAACCAGTTTAACCATGCATTCATTCATTACCTTGGAGTGGAAAACCCCGGCAAGAATAGCTGCAGCAACTTCCAGCAGAATTATCAGAACGATAACCACCGCATACTGCATGACACACAGGCAGAATAGCAATATGACGGCATTATTAATGATAACATTACTACTTTGGAGTTACAATTTACATAAGTGTGCAACAAACTACCTACCAATGGTAAAAAACATGCAGATAAAAACTGCTCATTGATCACTGCCACAGAATAGAAGTTCAGATGTACCACAAAGTATTTTAAATAAATTAGCCCCGTTCGGGACTGATGGTCGACTCTTCACAACTGACGTTTCTGACAAGTTCAGTCACGTGACACAAAAAAACTAGGCCAAATATCAAAAATCGGGCTGGAACAATTTAGATATTGTGCTCGACTTTAAGAATCCGTGGTCAGTTGCCAGCTCCCAATGTTGTAAATGGCAGAGTAGATAGGTTTGGAAAATGTCCGTATTTACAACTTTGAAGGGCTCGTGACCTTGACCCTGGATCGGGTCATACTGCATACCATCGTGCATCACTCATCGACCTCTACCCACATAGAGAATTTCATTAAAATCGAAGAAATTTTTTGTGGACGGACCGATGTACACACAGACGGACGGACATTTGAGACCGGCTTTGTTAGGTAGACTCTGTTGAAGAGTCGACCTAAAAACTAACCACGGTGACTAATGCAGAAAAGGTGAAAGAAAAGCACGTTGTTGGTACTAACAATGACAAGCAGTGATGTCTTCTGTCTGAAAGCTCCCCAGCATCCGATGGCACCAATCACCAGCGACAGAAATCCGACAACAAGGATCGTGCTGGCGGCAGCCTGGATGATAGCAAGTGTGCGATGGTCACTTGCAATGCCAAGGAAGTGGACCACGCGGTCATCCACCAGGAACCAGATTCCAACGATCACCAGTCCCAGTCCAGCCAGCTGTGATCACAAACACAGAGGAACATCAGCCTGCAATGCGCTCCAAAAACATACCCCTAGCATCCAAGTCCAGTACACAGCTGCTGTCTTGTAGTTTTCAGTGACTGCCGGCAGTTTTCTGACAAGGACTTCCTGTTATATTTATTTGCCCACTTTATCCTATCTTCATCCTCTGTTAAATGTTTCATATAGTTTCGTCACCACAACATCACTTATCGTATCTGCGTTTTCCTACCTCATTCTTCCTTTAAATTATCCCATACGCAACCGTCATGGCATAACATGTCCTAGCCAACTATATATTCATTTTTGTGCAATGTTGAGAATGTTCCTCTTTTCACTTAGTCTCAAGAAGACATCGGAACTGGTGACTTTATCTTTCCAACTAATCTTGGTATAATGTGGTGATATTTTAATGGAACATGTGCCTTCTGACTGACAGTAATAGTCAAGCAAACACCACTGTCACACATTAACTGTTGAAACAGACAATGAGATTACTGCATGTTCTGCAGCAGACAGCCAATGTCATGCTAAAATATACCGCAAGAAACACTGCAACCTACCGAAACAATGATGTTGAAAATGACAAGCAGAATTTTGATCAGCTGCCCACCAAATCCAATAGCCATGATGTCACGTTGTCGTAGTAACCAACAACCAAGACTCGAGATAACTCAACAGAGCAGCAATGAAGACGATGATCGTGTATGACCGACAGTTATGAGCAAATTAATCTGTAAACATCATCATCATGGTTTGATTTTTATCTAAAATACTCTACAGATAAAAACGTACAGTTCTAAATATTTCACCATCAACGGAATCATACAGCATACTCCACTGACATTGTGTCGGCAAACAGTGACCTGCAGTGGCCAATCACCGCTGGTCACTCAGTAGGGCGGGGCCCCCAGTACTAATAAATAGCCTCTCTCCGTAGAAACAGAATACTAAAATCATCTTGCTACGGTCAACCTATCTACTAAATGGGAAGTCTCCAGACTCCATACAGCAGTGAATATCTACCTGCATATCGACGCAGGCGAAAACATAACCTCCCATCACCTTCGGTGGGCGAGGTAATGAAAGCAGAGAGAGAGAGTGAGTTTATTTGCCACAAAAAATAAGAAGAAACATATAAAATCATAGCAAATATATAACCGTGGCAGGCTACCAGACAGGTAAACCCATCAAGCTGGTCCCTTTTTGTACTAATTATATTAAATATTTCAGTATGCAACGTGACAAAACAGAACATACGTGCAAACAGGTGTGCACAGCTACAGTGCAGCAGATATGTCTGGGTAAGAACTAATTAACTAAACATACAAAGAATCATACAAAGTATAAATATTTACAACAGACTTTTCTGTAGTTTATTAACAAATGAAGCGGCAGAAGTCATAGATTTAATTTCTTCAGGTACTGTATTCTATAAGGTACTGCCTTTGTATTTTATTGATCTTTGGCCCATAGAACTGGCAAATAAGTCCACATGTAAACTGTCTTTAGTACGTGTATTACAAGAATGAAACATATAATTTCTAGTAAAATAATTTGAGAATATAGCTGGCAACTTTAATTAGTAGCTTTAATTAGATTTTATAGCGCATACAAACATTCAGACAACAAATCAAAAATCATCAAGGTGATTAGGCAAAATGTATTGAAAAACCAGCCAGCATTTCCTCCTGTCTGTACTTAGCTGGTGAGATACGGCCATGTTGAAGGCTAAGGTATGGTGCGTGATGAGCAAAGTTGACAGGAAGCCAAACAACAGTGCCATATGCGCCTATAGTAACGTTTTAGCCGCAGACGTTTTTGCAGCAAGGCTATAACACAAAGTATACTATACCATACCGCAGTTCTTCGCTGTTCGAATGACGTTCTATCACCACCGTTTTATACAACTAACAGTCATACGCCGTTATCCGTATTTTAATCAATCATCAAGCAAGCCGAGCGGTAGCGGATTAGCGCGGTAGGCGGGCCGGATGCTCATGTGACGCTGACTGCGCATTACGGGAAGCCCACACACCGGGTTTTCCCAGACCAGACCATCCGCCAAGCAGTAGGCCTAGTCTAGTATAGACTACGAGAGAGTATAGTTCTCGAGTCTCGACTGACTAAAACCATAGTATCTAGGGGCCTATATCTGAACACATTTGACCTAGACACTTATATCATCAACGTTTCGAGTATACCTTTATATGCAGTGGCGTATTTAGTGATGGGACTTCAATAGGCTAAAGTGCAACATTAAATTATTGTTGTGCAACATTAAAATTAGGCACGTGCATCTTTAAACTGTCGAAAGAGTGGTGTGTTCTTTCAGTCTAGGCCTAGCTACCGGTAATTAAAGAACTGCTTTACGAGACACATGCAGAATTTGATCGTTTGAAGCAATTTGCTGCAGTGATTTGAGCCGTGAAGTACATCACACAAGTAGACTTGAAGAACGAACGCTTTCTGACTGTTCAACGCCCCCACGTGCCCTTACCATTGTTCCTCACTGCCCCATAGAGGAAAAAGCTGGAGCCGACGCTGCCTGTAATGTACTTGCAATGGGGGAAAATCAAGGGCCCCACAAAAAGGCCACAAACACTGGTGTGTAACTTTGTAGTTGTCCACAGCAGCGAAGGAGCTGTGCCGACGTATAGACTCAATTCGACTGGTGTCTACGGGAGATCCTTCGCATTCCTTGCACAAAGCATGTGACAAATGCGGAGATCGGGCAAGTGACACAATGCCAGCCAGTCTCCGACATGGTGCGAGCCAGCAGACTGCGCTTCTTCGGCCACGTTGCACGAGCGCACCCAACCAATGTTCATCGTCGTGCTTTACGGGCTGCAATGCAGAAGCTACCATCGTCTTGCAGGAAGCGACCTCAGGGAAGGCCAAGCTCGACATGGCTACGAGTGGTCCCGGACGACGTCAACCCGATTAACTTCGGCATCCATATAGCCTGGCGGAAGACAGCAGACCGAGAGGAATGGTGTCACGTCGTGGGCACCCGGCACAGCAAATATGACATCATCTTTGGGCACAGCAACGCGCTCAAGCCCTGCAGAGTAGGCTGTGAAGAGTTCTGCACGCCTTGTGGCTTAGCGCTATGTACGGATCAGTAATGTTTCTGATGTCAACATCGTCAACACTACACTACTTAACTCCTCAGATTCTTCCAGAATGGCAGAATTGCCCTACCCCCTGCCCTTTCTGCAGGGCCTAAAATAAGGGGGCTCAGCCCCCAGCTCAGTCCCCTACCTCAGGGGGAGTGGTGTGGTAGACTGAGGGAGGAGACAACGGAAAGGGGTAAGAGGTGAGAGGGAGCCGCCCCCACCCAGCTTTTTCAAACTACTTAAGCACTGCCTTTCTGTAGTAGGACCGGGATCCTGTCTAAGACAATGTTCATTGGCTCTCCAAATCCTGGATTAGTATCCTTAAATCCTAGTCAACAACAAAAATTGCAGACAATGTTACAAACGTTTATTAGATACTCTCATTCTCAGCCACTCGTTTGGTCATGCTGAGGCTGAAGAGCTCTCAGCTTTAGGGGGCTTCACCTCCCACCCAGGGCTCTGCCCCTGGACCACGCTAGGGGCTTCGCCCGCTCAGCGTTAAGCATACAATCGTGCTTGTGCTAATTTTAAATTTTCCTTAGAGCCTCTTGAAGATTCTTTAAAAAATAACTGAAAATATTACCAATTTATATTAAAAAATAAGGTTCAGACAATAGACATGGGTGAGCTACGAGATTTGGGCCACTGTCTAAAATTCTAAGTACGCCACTATTTGTATCAGTTTAAATTTTTAATCTTAATCTAGTAAATTATTTTTATGCTGTTAGTTCTGGTCATCCTATTTAAGTCCCAGTGGCATAGGCGGGTTTTGCTAGCTGGGGTCCAGTTTTTGGGGTCTGAGGACGGAAGTCGCCAGTGAGGCCCAGGGTCAATGGGCAAAGCCCCTGTAGTAGTCTGTGGGACAAAGTACCCCAGAAGCTGAAGCACATATAGCATTTTTTGCAGGAAAAAAATTGGACCAGACTGGCTGTTGATAACATTTCAGCACATAAGTTGGCAGAGGTGAGTACCCCCTAGGCCTACGACAAAAATTTCTCATCAGATTTATGAAAATCTCACTAGTCACCCTTGTGGTGGCTAGGGCGGGGGGTCTGGAACCCTCCTGGCCAGCTACACCCCTGTTAAGTATCACTTTTAACTCGGCCCCTTTATTGAGTGAATTACCATTTCAGTCTCACAGAAAATAGTAGTATACTTTTGCTGAAAAAAAAATCATCAAACGCTTAAACATCGCTACTATTATTAATGAACAAAACACTTACTTAATACTAGAAATGCGTGGCAGAGCCTATCATGTAGCCCGCACGGCATAGCTACGACGCAACAGGTGTTTTCTACACGTGTGTGTATGGCGACCATACTAGGCGTATTGCACACAGAAGACGTCACTTGACAGTGGTGGATACAGAATTTTGAAAGGGAAGCGCAGACTTAGATCAACCTGGGGCCCAACCCAACAGCTGATCCAGGGGCAGAGCCTCTGGTTGGAGGTGAGGCAGCAAAGCCGTACTCGAAAATGGGGTTTTGGAGCAGAGCCCCATCAGAAAGAATGATATGGTATTCAGTTGTTGTCTATTTGATAGCCAATGCTGCCATCAAATGTGCACATGTTGAAAACTTCACGTCTGGCGGCAAGGCCCCAGGTCCCAAGTCAAAAAAGCAAGCCTCCCGGAATACGTCACTGCAACATATTTGCAACAGAAGCTGTAAACAGGCTATAAATATCAACCTTATTACTGGCCCGCCTATACACAGTGTGTGGGCCAGTATCGTTTTGCTCTCTGGCATCTGTAACACTCCACGGTGGGCCTGCAAGCGGCTTTACCCGCGCAGACCAGGCTATGACGTCATGCCGCCTGCAGTCTGCACGGCGGGCCAGTAGTGTTACGTCCCGTCAGAGCTACACCTTGTTTTCATCAGTAATGGTAGACAGTCAGGGAGACACCGAAAAAAACTAAACGACGAACTTAACAGCCTACATGACAACATGCACAACAAATTATAAACATGACATACAAATTACAAACTATATAAATAGCCTACAGACTGTGCAACTTCTTGTGGTCTCACTGTTGTCATGAAATACTGAAAACAGCATCCGTCAGACACGCGTTGATCGAATCAGTCACAGCAACCAACTTCTACATCTGACTTCAGTCAGTGGTCAGTTTAAAAAAACAAAGATACTGCAGTCTGCATTGCACCAGTCCAGTGTCTATGGAGTCAGGTTGTTACTCTATATTCATTCGGACATCATATTTGTAACTTTTGTGGCATGCCCAGTTGTTCATTTTGAAAACGTACAAAAAAAAACACGAAATGTACACAAGAAGGAAACTGGACACGTGTTGCCGGAATCAGTCCAGAATCACTGGGAGTGGTTTACCATCGGCCGTCTTACGATCAGTACCATGAATCAGATCATAGTCTCGACGGACGTATGCGAACAGGAGATCTGTGATGAACAGGACCTGTGCTGTCGAAATGACCAGAGTTATCGCAAAGTAAAAGTTGGCATTGGCGCTTCCGGCGTAGATCCACAGGTGCCACAGAACGGGTGCCATGACGATGCCAACACAGAACATTATTGTCGAGAGGAACACGTTGCGAGTATATGCAGCGAGGTGGCGCCACACAGGCAGCAGAGACAAATAAAATGCTGCATCGCCAAGTGACGGATATGACCTACAGTTTGCACAAAACATACTATTAGCAGTTTTTGCTCATTCAGCCTTCGTTTCCATGGTTAGTCCCCGTTGGACTGCATCCCATGAAAGAGAACTAGTGCTGTGCGGTTCTGGATTTTCATCAATCGGTTCGGTTTTGGATTAAAACCGCGGTTTCGGTTTCAAAACCGTCACAGCACTACTTTTAATAGAAAGTATAATCAGCCTTTAACTTGCCTACGCAGCGCAAATAAACCTACATCCATTCAGCAAAGCTCAACACGGCACAGCATGCGGGCAATTAAGGCCAATTAGCGTTAATCAGCAGACCCACCGGGCACGACGCATTAAACGCTGTTGCGCCTTTTAATTGGTGTGGTAGATCTGCCTTAACACAACCGAATTTTAGTCCGTGGAGTATGTGAAATAAAACCGTTAGTTAGCCTGCAAAATTTGAAGGTTTCGGTTCGGTTTTGGATTAAAACCGCGGTTTCGGTTTCGATTTCAAAACTGTCACAGGGCTAAAGAGAACCTTTCCTGGAGCAGGTTTCTTCACGCCAGATACCCTTCCTGTCTCTGAAACAACTACGTGGAAGCACTAGAGTTTGTGAATAGCAAACTGAACGTCAATTAAGCCAACAACCTCAATGCACACACAATCTATGGAAACACAACTGTTTCAACAGACATCCTGCACAAGTTCACTTGGGTTGGCTGATGATACACTGAAGGTCTCAAACTAGCATCAATGTGGACGCCTTCACTACCATATACTTAGACCTGCCGTGACCTTGACCTCTAGACTGTAATCTGGTCATCAGTAGGGCCTAAGAAATATTCTCTGTCAGTTTATCAAATCTGTTTAAGCCGTTCATGAGATATTGTGGTAGTTAGTTAGTTAGAGTTTAACGTACCTTTACAGCACAAATATGGTTATATCAGAGACGAAAGGTCAGAAAAACTAAAGCCAGGTTTAGTTGCCTCCTACGACATCCGTTGTGGAAACGGAGTGAGACTATTCTGTTAGAATGGGAAGGGACGGAAAAGCAAGAATATAGATGGAGTAAGAAAGGGAAAAGTAAAAGATACTAAAATATCAGAGTAGAAGGTGATGAAGTGAAGGAATGAGTGGGAGGGGGTATTGCACCGGGCCCAAAATGAGATATCGTGGTAACAATATGTGACCAGACGAATGGACAGACAGCCTAAAACATGATGCTTTTGACGACACTGTTGGATGACAAAGGCGTACAAACATTCATAGATTGCTGCCTGCCATGGTATTTTTAGTTTTTTTACAAACCCAATGCCCTTCCTGTTCACCAGTTGCGGCTATCACAGGATTGTGTGGTGCTCAGTCAGTTGAAATCTTTCAACTGTACTTTCGAATATGTTTCCGATAGGTCACTAAAGGTCACTGGAAACAGCACTATTCTATAGGCCATATACCACTTCCTATTAGGCTATCATGCAGCACTGGTTACATGACTTCCAGCCAGTATGGCAGAACATCAGCTGGTGACAGACGGACGCAGTGCCATGGCGCATACAAACAGACACACAGATAATGCAGCACTAACCGAAATATGGCCGACAATGCTAGCAGACTGTATGCAAGAAACAGTGGATGCTGTCGAAGGCGAATTGTCATTGGAGCAACGTAAATGAAGGCATGCATTTGGAAGACGAAAACGAAGAATGTCCGAAAGTGATCGAACACTTCGGTGAAGAAGTACCAGAAGATGCCGACATTCGGTGCCAGGTCGGAAACAGTCAACAAAAACCCGTACGTCGACTGCAGGAATTCCCACGAGTTCTCGACGTAATTCGATACAAATAGCAGCAATGCTACAGCTGAGCAGAAGCATACAACTGTCTGTATAATGGAAACTGCAGCCATGTACGATGGCATCCCTGTATCACGCAGTTCACGGTCGGCCAGAAACAGCGCTGCTGGTACTATTAACATTACTGGATAAACTGTCTCGTAAGTGGCCAGTGCAATGAACAAGCACATCAGAATTCTATTACCTGCATGCACATATCAATGTCAGTAAACAAAATGCTCGACAAAACACCGGCCATTCCAACCCGTGTACCATGCTAACTAATCAAGTTTTGCTTTAAATGATGGTGTTACATTAAATTTGTAACATAACTGACAAAAATTTAATACTGTATTGCTACAATTCAAGAAAGACTAAATGACAAAGTGAGTTTAAAATAGTTTGTACAGCAGCATTTCATTCCAGCCACATGACTACAGTATACTGACAATGAAACTCCTCCACTGGGATGGGGATGATGGTAATACCATAGGGATGCGAGGCATGTTGCAAGATCCCATGGGATGGAAATGATCAGGCCCAACATTTCAGAAGGCCCAAGGGGATGCAAAGAATCTTGTGAGATTACTGCAGAAATGTAGCTCTCATTCACTTTCACGGTGTCCCACACAATAAAAGTGAATTCAGCAGCAATTCCTTTCAAATACAAAATTTAGGTCGTTTTACTGATAAACGCTAAGTTTACACATTTAGCTCTTTAAAGATGGGTTGAGACCATATTCTGTCAATTGACCAAGGTACAAGTGGGTACGGAAACAAATTTTTGCAGGGATGGTTGGGGACAAGAATAAAATGTGCAAGGATGGGTACATGTGCGTGTAATTTCTGTCCCCATTCAGGTCTACACAAGAATCTTTTTTTAAAAATTCTTCAACAGCAGGCACACAGACAACATGACAAAGCAACAGTGCTGTTGTGTGCTTATTAACATATTATCAAATATATCCATGAGGAGAATTTGCTACAGCCACACAACATGTACATGCGATTAAAATGTGTGAATCTAAACCAGTTGTACAAGTTTTGTACAACAATTTTGTTGCAGCCCATCCAGACGTCCATATGGCAGCTTTGCCATGCTACTTTTAATACGTGGTATGGCAGTTGTCATGCCATTTGTGCCAGTGGCGCCACCAGTGTCCAAGTATATAATAGAAACAAGAAGCTCAGCTATCGCTGAGAGACCCATGTGATGCTCTGTATAGTAAGTAAGTAAGTATGTTTATTGAAATGTTGGCCTACTGTTGTACAAGTAACGCAAATAAATCACACCTCAGCCCGAGAAGCACTATCAGTAACTGCCACATTTTCACTCCACCATCTACATAGTTTTGTACTGTTGTGCATGCACTGTTGCCCGATACACAACTACTGCACTGCGAGCATGTAATGTCATCAACAGACTTTGGTACAACCAACCTTGTTGATGTAAATTGTGAACTGAACCACAACTGTGATCAACCAACTTACCACCAATGTTGTTGATGACACCGCATATTATTCCACCAGCGCACCATTGTGGATGCAGACCACCGTGGCAGATGGACGCAAATTTTCGGCGGCAAGGCACCTGAGCTGGAGACTTCTCAACCGGTCGAAAAATGCAATTTTTACCTACCCCACCAGCAGTTGGCACCCCCATTGAGAGTGAACCCAGCTGAATTTCGTAGAGATCGTTTGCAGCACATAATTAAGAGTCCCTGGGCTATTGTTCGGCATTGTTTATGAGATCCTACGTTTAGCCATTCTGATAACAGCTTGTGATGGACTGACAGACGGACAGAAACACACATGACGACAGCTAATACCACATAGCGTCGTGCTGGTAGAGATGAAGTGATAAATCTACCGCGCAGAATGACGAGAAGCACAAGGGAAAGAACAAAGTTGTGAAATACTCCTGTACTCATGGCAACACATGTTGCAATCGTCAATGGATTAAGTGCATAGGCAGCTGCTACATGATGCGGACACAGCAAGAGTAACTCCTCCGTCAATTTCAACTTTCCTGAGCTACTGTGATACCTGACAACACAAATAAGAACTCAAAACAGCAAATGTCAGCAAGAAACCAAATTCAATACTCCATTGTACAGTTGGAGTCTTAATATAGATGCACATGTAATGACATTAAAAATAAATACTGCACTAGATTAAGACTTAGACATAGACAGAGAGATCAGAGAACGTACTGGGGACTACTGGTGCAGGCTCAGCACCTCTGCCAGCTTATCAAATTACTACTAAAGCAATAAACTGTCATTCAGCCACCATGATACTTATATCATTAATCGCTTGATAGTATCCCTTAAAATGACGCATATTCTTGAAACTTACAGCAATATAAATGTCAAAAAAATATAATTTTCCAGAAAAAAATCAAGTATTTTATTGCATTGCATACCATTTCTCTTCAGCTGCCTGCCGCTGCAAAAAGTACTGGCGAATGTCGATGGCGACACGACTCAGCACCAGGGCAGTAATGAGATCTATGACAAGAAGCACGATCCACATGTTGTTCTGGCCAAGCAGTTCGTCTGCAAAGTCAACCATTCGCAGCATCAACGGCGTCTCATGGTAAACGTCTCCGTCGTACGGCGCCATTCCAGCACGCCTCAGCGCCAAGCCTTCCGTTACGCGCTTCCACGACGTGAGAGGTGTGACCAGCTCCGGACGTTCCGACAGCCAGTTCGCCAGGCTCGGTGATCGAAACAGCCACACGCGCAGCCCGGCCCCCACAAGTAGGATAATCGGCAACGAAAGCGCCATTTGCCAGCGATATTGTCTCCGTAGAATCAAACAACTAAACGAATGTTGACAGCTGTTTTATAGAAAAAGTCTAACAACGATCAAAATGCTACAAAAATGACTTTAAAACGCAAAATTACCGGCATCAATTACCAAATGTAAACATTAACAT
>Ga0209780_1001150_pt1 | contig 16770 bp, 9 predicted proteins | sample WorMetexBAHAMAS2_FD_187384 | JGI IMG/M metagenome (GOLD analysis project Ga0209780, IMG submission 187384) | Marine gutless worms symbiont microbial communities from Max Planck institute for Marine Microbiology, Germany - Inanidrilus exumae... | ecosystem: Host-associated > Annelida > Digestive...
ACTCCGAATACGCTGAGTGTTTGATAAGTCTTGTGCCCTTAAGGCGACGTATTACAAAATGCGTGTATACACTACACCGTATAAAGTAACGTACGGTTGGTCGATTTTTTGTGGGATTACAGACCTATAGATCTATACTCCCGGTACGAAGACGGAGCGATGCGCCTTTCTCTGCACGCGTCGGCAGAGCTTTTTGTCACTACTGTTTTGGACAACAATCAGGCGCGATGGCGTCCTTCGACAACAAAACGCCACGTCGACATGCAGGCTGGCGCAATTCAATTTGATTTGACGCAGTCATTGAGTCACATTGATTTAGTCGCCCAAACCGAACGCCGCGTTATGAATCGCCATCTTCTCCTCCATCCGTTCCCGCCACGTCTGCCTCGGGCGCTGCCGAAATCTGCATATATTCGTCGCACGCGCTCGGTCACGTGACGCTATTTGGTCACGTGATCGATGAGCGCGTCGCGCGCGCCATCAAAAGGTTTGTCGTCGTCGGTTGTCGGCGAAATCGATCTAATCGCTATCGTGTCGCATTCTGTCGTCACTGATGCGATTGTCGTGGGCTGACGGCGATCAACTTACCTACGACCGCCGGCTCAACCTCACCCGGCCCGGCCTGGCCCCGGCGTTCTCGTTATTCACCGGATGCAGAGCCAGACCGATGACTTTTCGTCGTCGGTGAAAGGTGCTTCATCGCGCACTCTGAAGGTCGTCGGCTAGCCACTGATAAATCGATGCCGCTCTTTAAGCGTCGTACGATTAATGTCATAATGGATTTGCACCTTCATTGACAGTCGCAATAATGATACTGTCGAATCTGAGCGATGTTTTCATGTCTGTGTTGGTTTCCGTATAGATCTATCTAGTATAGGTGCAGTTGGAAAACGGTACACGCTGAACGCAAAAACAGTTAACATAAAATGATGTATTCCTCGCGTGAAATTACCGTAGTATCTCCCTGAAGCTGTTATTTTGATGCAGAACCTGTAGCTTTAATTTTATACATACTCAGATACCTATTTTATGCCTATTCGGTTTAACGGACATATTGAAATTAAGTCGTGATTCGTGGACATCTTGCCGACAGCAAAGTCATCTCGCCCAATTGTTAACCGTGCGGCCTAAAAGTATCGCAATAGTTGATGTTCAGTCCAATCCTACAACTTCAATGTCTCACAAAGGATGTTAAAATTGATATCACCACTCAGCGATACCTAGAAATGCCATCATTTCGAAATGTTCGCCAGTTATAGAAACAAGCCAATTAAGTCATGGCGAAAATGTGTTATTGTGTGAACATCTGCACAGTATAAGTATTGCTACTGAGTATTGCAATAATATGGACCAAAATGTATTGCAATACCGCATGCAAAACTTGCGAATAAAACTATTGCAATATGTGTAGCAATACTGAGCAAGTGGTCAAAATATTTCGACGAGAGGCCGCATCGCAGGTGGGCGGCTTTTTCACGGGAAAAGCTAACGTAACACCGGCCAGTCGACTGCCAGTGGCGTACAACCGCCCCTGCAGACTCTGCAACGAGGGGCCCGCGAGGTTCAGGGCCCTTGTGCTATACGTTGTGTGTAAGCACACGAGACGTGGAATTTGGGGGACATCCCTTCAGCGTGTCCGGGCAGAGCCCAGCGGCCCATTTTCTGTTGATGCAACAGATGCGGTTAGCCGTTAACATGACATTCGATTCGATTAAACTTCGACTTTCGTGAAGTTTGATCGATCGGAGGGGGCCCTATGACCATGTTGTACAGCCTTTGCAGGAGCCCCGAATTTGTAGTTACGCCACTGTCGGCTGCAGCAGTCGTGCTTATGCCGTTATTGATTTTTTGCTTTATGCACCGCGGCGGTGACTCAAATGCTTTTCACTTGGCCGGACAACCCCTAAAAATTGTCCCTTCCCTTTGGGATCTGGATGGACCCAATCCAATACAATGATTCTGTGCGTTTTTGGAAAAACGACCCCTCACGGAAAAAATTCAAAATTTTTTCCGAAAGTTTTCATCGCGACACCGATCGACGTTTTGTGTTCAAATTTCATGAAATTTGGCCGAACCGGGAAATCGGTGAAATCGTGCGTTGCTTACCTGACGAAAAAAAATTCGCCTGGCTCTCCAATCTCCAGCTGTCGCTACTGATCGGATCGCGCCCAAAATCTGCCACGGCCAGCCCCACAATGTAATCAGGATGCTCCAGATTTCATCTTAATCGGTGCACTTTCGGCCGAGTTATAGCCGAACTCGCCGTAAAGTGAATCCAATATTCGGCTAAAGCATAGCTTCGCGTCGAATAATAACAGCGTGGAACCGCTTGATAAAATTTGTTAACAAGACAAAACTGTAGTTAACTTGGCCTATCAGATAGACAGAGAAACGGCAGGGCGGGCAGAACTGCGATAGCATTGCATCGTCGCGCGAAACAAAGTGGTGAAAGTGCGCAGGCTATATATGCAGCGCAGTACCGCACACCGCATATCGATAGTATAATAACGATCGATCTCAACGCCAGAACCGCACTGCGTATTTAGATAGGCCGTGACCGTGAGGCTCCGATATAACTTTGCAGATGTTTCAGTATTACGCTTGCCAAGTCTTACGAATCCTCTCTGCAGGAAAAGTCGTAACTTTCCTGCATTATTTTGTGAATTTATCGCGCTTCGAATCATCATGCGCTTGAATCACTTTTGAACTTAGACTGTAGACTGGAAGCTGAGAGAAGGTATGATTAAACATAACTCTGATGATGCAGTTACAATTTTGTACTATGCACCTACATCAGTTATTACTGGCCCGCCTAGTGTGCCAGTATTGTTTTGCACGTTTTGCACTTTGACATCTGTCGTCGTCTGTCGTCCGTAACGCTGCCGGCGGGCTGGCCGGCCGCCGGGCGCGTGGACGGTCGGCACGCTGGCGGCCGGGGTCGTGGGCGGTCGGGCGGCCGACACTGCACGGCGGACCAGTACGGTTACGTCCCGTTAAGGCGACACCTTGTTTTATCTCGTTTGAATGCCTTACTTCTCTTGTTTGCAAACTCCATCACTGAAACTTTGCTCTTTTCTGCTTTACTGGTTAGTTTCCAATTTTGTTGTCAGTCAATCTCTGCTTTTAATTAATTTCAGTTTTTGGAACTGATGTATTACATTTCTGTACTAGATGTGTAACACATTGTAAGTTTCAAGTAAATATTAAATATTAAGTTTTAGTTCTGATTCTTATGTCTCAGCTTTCGAAAATATTTTTACTTTAATGTTGTTTACTGCTACTTTCAATGAATAATTGACTAGTAATTCGCTGTGTACATTGTTCTTTTTTGAAATCAATGTCATGCAATTTTTGTATCATGATGTATATTATAATAATTATGTTGACGATATGCCGGAGAAAATCAATATAAACGTATTACAATAGCAACAAACTGAAGTTGCGTATTTCATGCAGTTGCAATAGAAATTACGATTATTTCAATTTCTGTTTGTTTCAGTAAAAGAAGGTTTTAAAACTGTTTTATTGCTCATTCTTGTATTTTTTTAAATTATGGAATTTTTTTAAAGAATTTGCAGAGCTCATTATAGACTGTTCATCGTTGGTCTACACAATGGGCCAAAATAAGTGAAAACGCATTTTTAAGCGTAATTATACATCACTTTTACTGATTTCGGTGATTTTGCGTGGATGCTATGCTAGTACATTTACATGTTATAGCAAAACGTTGAATGTAAATGAATTCCTTGCGTTTTCGAGTGTGCAAAATTTGTAGAAAAAAGTATAATTATTATTATTATTAAGTTTTCTAGTATTTAAGAGTTTTTATTCTTCGAAAGTGCTAAATTAATCATATCTCATTTTTCATGGCGTAATTGTATCTATAATGTTTGGTGATGTGATCATTTCGTTAAATGTAAATATTTTATTTCTAGGAATAAATGTTATGTATATATGCATAATTCCAAAATATCTTAGCACACTTGATCGAGCCAACATTAACATATGTGTGGTATTTGTTTATTGTTGTGCAAATTTTCATTGACATGTAATCTGCGGCATATCTTTGCTGTAAACATTTTACCGCGCGACGCTATGCTGGCGTGGTATATGCTGTCATCGTGAGTCCGTCCATCTATCCGTTCGTCTGTCTGTCCGTCCTTCCGTCCGTGTCGGTGTTCTACCGAGACGGCTAAACCTAGAATCACGCAAACAACACCGTACGACAACCCAGGGAGTCTAGTTTACTGATGCCAAAGATCTCGGCGAAATTCCAACGGGGTCACCCACAACGAGAGCACCAAATGGAGGTGAGGTATGTTAAAATCGGCGATTTTCGACCAATATGTCGCTATATCTCAGAAACGGTGCTAGATAGGGATATAGTTACAATGGAAGGCTAATAGGAACTCGTATGCGCGTTATCGAACAGCGATATTTTCAATGACCTTGGGTGACCGCTAACTACCCCAAACCACCCCATTTTCCACATTTTGAATCCCTTTCATATCTTCGTAGTGGGCGGAAATAGATATGTCTAGAACGGCTAAAGCTAGCGTCGTTAACTTTTGTACACAGGTAATCATATCCTAGCTTAAGGATGCGCTAAAAGATGCGTGGTCATGGTCACGTGACTCTTTGTTTAATTTAGCCCCAGTCATATCTTTGGAATCGGTCTACAAAGGCACTTCAAATTTCGTCTGCTGATTGTTGTTAATGTACTGTATAAAATACTTAGGCTACATACGTGGTTAGCTAGTATGCAGGTCTTTTTGATCTACTGGTTAAGTGATAATTTTGCACATATTTATAAGCTAAAGTTAAGATTGTTTCTGCATAGTCTAGACAGTGACGAAGGCTTTTGACAGCACAAATTATACTGACGCAGGTGACTTCGGTGATGATGGGTGGTTACTCGTCGAAGCGTTCGGCGCTTGGTCGCAGCGCACCGCACTCGGACGGTCTGGTAAACGCCAACGACATCGCTCTTCAGAGTAAACGTTGCCATCATCTTCTCTAGCAATACGCTTTTATACAAGTACATGAAACACGGCTAACTACCTGGGCGACTACCAGATCAGACAAACAGGCGGGCGTACAGGGCCACAATCCGTAACGGTGGCTCGATTATAAAGCAAACAGTAATCTTGTCGGAAACGATCTGAAAAAAATAAGTAAGTAAGTACATGGCTGATATAGCGCCAAGGTCTTCAGAAGAATCAGGGCGCGTGGACGAAGATATTCTAGGCAAGATGGGCAGCCGAAATGGGATGAGCTGAGTCCGGCTGACTGAAAATAAAATGTGCACAGTGAAAACGAATAACGATGACTGTTTTTAAGATTCGTTTAGCAAAAACTGTCCTAGATTGAGGATCGATGTCAGACCGATCGCGTTACAGCGTTTCCAAGCACATACGCGCTAGACCTTGATCTTTGACTTTGACCTATGATCTTGACTTTCAATCCCAGGCGGCGAGCTATGGTCATGACCCAAACACGCAAAAAAACTCAAGTTCAAAGGTTAGTCGGTTCAACAGATAGAGTGGAAATTAACGGACGGAGAGACGGACGCTACCGATTGTTTTACCTTCCCATCTAATGCGGTCAATAAATAAGCATCAGATGCGAGGACGTGAGGGGAAGGCGTCCTCAATATATGGCCTGGTGGTATACCTGCTGAGAAATTCTCCCCAATGTGTAAACTTTGTCATCTTTTGTATGGACAAGATACTCAGAAGTGATGGTTTTTACTTTTTAGGCTTGATGATGCATAAAAATATTTGGCGCCTGAGCTAACCGTACCATCTGGGAGAGCTTACAACGAATGTCTCCAATGTTACTGATGCGCTGACAACGCTGATTCGGATTGAAAATAACATAAAAATAACAGTTTTTGTCTTGTAAAACCGACACTTCGAATGGGTGTCGTGTAAATAATGCCGATGAAAGTAAAGTAAGTAAAGTAAAGTAAAAGTGAATTTATATAGCGCATTGTCAAAAAATCTCTAATGCGCTGGGACAAGATACTGTTGAAACCGACTGAACACAACATAAAGCAAGACTTCTGTTGAAGTTAAAGATGTTGAAGACAGGACATTCATATAGCGCCTTATAATGAGTGCGATACTCATCTCTAAAGCGCTCAGGTGTGGCATGCGTTAACGAGGGATCACACAGTTTTACCTGCCACCCACAAATGGAATGAGCCGTCCTGCCTTTACTCCCCAGCGCAGCGCATCACCGCACTGTGGCTGGTACTCATTTTCCGTCCCGCAGAGGGTAGGAAGCTGAGTTGGCCTGGTCGAACTATCGACTGAAACGACACTGACGTCGCTGATCGTCGAATTTTAAGCTATCCAAGTTTATAAATCGTCACAAATTTAATGATTAGCGAACGACAGTAAGGTTGTAACTGTTTCTTACTGAATTATCACCGTATTCATAAAAAAATCGGTCGGCTAAATAGCTCGTATCTCCATTCAACGTTGCCTCCATTCAGCCGCCATGTCGCGCTTCTTCGGAAGCACTTAACGCAGGAAGCAGATCGTCGAGTTTTTCGAAAGTGTTTCATTCGAGTCATAGCGAGCGACGCGGGCGGGCTGAAAGAAGCCTGGCGTGCGACCGACCGGTGCGCCGCGCTGTCCCCGTACAACTCACGTTATTCATGCCGTCGAATGGCGGACGAGGGTCGACACCGTCTGAACGGATGCGCTGTCGTCGTCCGTGACGCCGCCGGCGGCGACGGCTTCAGCGGCGGCGCTAAAAGCGATCGCATAATCGACAAGTGCTGTCGGTGGCGCGCTGACGGCGACAGAACCGCTGCGGGCTGCGTGCACGCGGCGTCATTGATTACTAATCTCCGCGCGGACAACGCACGTTATTGTATCTCTGACCGATCTGCTCTGGCGCTCGCAAGCTTCTCCATTCACGCCGCCGTGATGCTGATGCAGCCGACTGGGAGACGAGTGTGTTTCGACGCTGATGGCATATCCACCGACCAACGAACTCATCACACAGACACGCAATACACGCAAATGATGAAAATCAAGCCTACCTAGGCCACCAACCGAGGAACACACTGATTCATAAGTTTTAAACCAAAGACTCCTATATACGCTGTATTCCAGCAGGCTCTCGGTTCTGAAATCTGAGAGTCACTTAACCTCACTGCTGACATGTCATACTTTAACGGTAGAAAGCAATAGGCCTCCCTAGTCTTGCAAGCCTAGATGCAACAGTACATCAGATCGTCTACAATGTCCGTACACGCAGACAGACACGCAGTCACACGCACGTGTCCGACAGCTCTAACCGAGCCACTACAGTGATCGGTAAAGATGACGATGATGACGATGATTGCAGGTAAGCCGCTGTGTCAGGCAGGTGCGAGTGACGGGGCGACGGCATCGTACACTGGCGGTGCGGGTCCCGGCGCCGCTGGCGGCGATGAGGCGGCGGTCTCGGAGATAGAACGCGAGGTCTGGGCCAAGAAGGTCGACTTCCTCCTGTCCGTCATCGGTTTCGCTGTTGATCTAGCCAATGTCTGGCGCTTCCCGTACCTCTGTTACAAGAATGGCGGAGGTGTCATTTTATTCTTTATTATTGTTTTACTCTCACTCTGACAACTGACAACTCTCATAACTGACACTAAATTACAACGAGCTTCATAATTCCTGTTAATCGCGTACCGACGCATAATATTCCAAGAGTAAATACAAATTCTCTATATAATGTATGTGCATACATATGCTTTCTTTATTGTTTATTGTTGTTAATTGTTTTACATTGTATAATCTTTATTTAATCAACTATTAATAACTGAAAACCTAATACAAAATAGTAAAACACGTTTATCCACCTGAATTTAGTTTTCTCCCTCGCCATTACCTAGGGTACCAGGTACCCTTATAGTGTGAAGGTTATTCAAGGAAGGGAGGTGAGTGATGGCTGTAGCTTGGCTACGCCATCGAGTAACTCAATAGCACACGAGACGCCATTGAGGAAGCCTACGTGCTAACAGATATCTGGTCAACTGCAAGAGTGAACTTTGATTCAACGTCATTGTTTCATAGTGGATAAAAGGAGCTGCGAGCTTTGCTAATAGCTTCTTGGTAGAGTGTGACAGAATGTGAGAGCTGCTGTCTATGTTGGCGGGACCCGCCTACTGTTGCATTTGTTAATAATAATGGAAAACACTATTAAACTTATACATAATTTTGTAACCTAAGCTCTTGCTTCTATCAGAGGTTGGGCTAGGAAGTCCTTATGGATTTCCTAGATTCAACAGACTCAATGCACTATACTGACCGCGCTAAGTTATGCTAGCGTATCATATGCTGTGACTCTATGTGTGTCTGTCCGTCTGTCCGTCCGTCCGCCCGACCGTCCCTCACAAGTCTGAGTTCTACCAAATCGGCTAAACATGTCATCAGGTTAAACAACGCCGTGCGATAGCCCAGAGACCAGGGGCGTTTCTATGGGAGACAAGGAGGCCGGGCCACGCCCCCTCTTCACTCAGTTGCCTGGCCCCACGGGCCCTAAACGAGATGTATACGTAGAATTTTTGTTTTATGTCCTTATATAACAACAACGGGCTGGAGGCTTAATCGGAAACATGAATAAATGTTTATGTGTGTGAGATGCTCTCCATCTGAATGTGTGGCCCCTGTTGGCCCTCAAAATGGAAATGCGCCATTCGATAGACTACATATAATTCCTTATTAGTATTTCATTGTTTTTAGGTATCTATCTCGCATCATTTGCGAGATATTATCAGTTATTTGACAAGTAGCTCAACTGTCGCTGACGAACCCGCGCGACGCGCTGCATCACGGCAAATGGCAAAACTTTAAAACAGTCACGTGACCATAACCACGCCCCTTTTGTGGGTGTTATGTCATCCTGTTGCTAGAATTGATACAGCCTACCTGTGTAAAAAAATTTGAGGACTTTAGGTTCAGCCAATCCAGTGATATAATTGGAGCCCAAAAAATTTTTAATGCGTCACATGACCTGACCATGCCCCTATCAGGGACAGTTTGTCGTCCGTAGGCTGTGACTTGCACATTCAACTCGTACATCAAATTTGAAGTCTTTGCGATCACCAATTACGAAGATGCATAAGGCAACGCAAAAAGTAGAAATTGAGGTTGTTTAAGGTGGTAAGGGGTCACCCAAGGTCATCGGCAACATAACAAGGGGCGGTCACTTCAGCTGTTTAAAACCTCTCTGAATCTTAGATTCGCGCGGTCACTCTGCGATAGCTAAACTCCCCGTTTACAATAAAAGTAATTCCGTGATGTGGCCAACCCTCGTATCGTGGACGGCTAAAGAACAGAACAGAGGAACAGCGCATACCTCCGTCACGCCACATGTCGTTATTGGCCAGCCGCAGGTGCGCTAACCATAACCGTGATCCCCATCTTAACCAAAGTCCCATCCCTAACCCTAACTTTCTAAGATTTAATTCACTCTTTTTCGGTCCATTATCTACTTCGTCAAATTTCACGAAAATCAACGTATAAACTTCTGTGTTATTCTATTCACAAACAAACGCACAAACGGCAGTCAAATTAGTACCTGCATCCAGAAGTGGTGAATGTAACAATCTGGACAATATTTTACACGAATGAATTTTGAGGTCAGACGTTTGCAGTAATGCAGTTCCACTATGTGGCGTGCACAGAACAATTCTCGAGTTCGTACCAGCCGCTGTGAATTTGTGAATGTCTGACAAATATGTCGGTGATATTGTTTTAGTGTATCATACATTATTACGGATTCTTGATTGCTTTGTGTGACTGTAAGGTGCGTTTCTCATCCCGTACGTTCTGATGCTGGTTCTTGCTGGTATACCGCTCTTCTACATGGAGTTGGCTCTGGGACAGTTCAACAGAAAGGGCGCCATTACTTGCTGGGGTCGCTTATGTCCACTCTTTAGAGGTAGGTTGCGTACAACGAAATGACATGATGCTTTAGCATGCTATTTTAGTATTCAGTTCATACTCCACACTCAGCTGTCAACTGCGTACCAGTGAATTATTTCGCCATACCATTTCTCACTGTTTTCTGGTCGTTATTATATCGTTAGGCCTACATATCAGTTTCACTGCGTAATTTTCGTACCGTGGTCCAAAAGCTTCGTCATTTTTATTTTTAAAGAGCGATTGTAATACTTTTTTACCGCTCGACGCTATGCTATCGTGGTATATGCTGTCGTCGTGTGTCCATCCGTACATTCCAACGGGGGCGCCAGAGGTGGGGTAGGTTCAGATAGGCGATTTTCGACCAATCTCGCTATATTTCAAAACCGTTGCAAGATAAGCTAGTTACTACGGTACACTGACTGCTCTATCGAATGGTGCTATTTCCAGTGACATTGAGTGACTCCTAACCATCCCAAATTACCCCATTTTCGACATTTTGTGTCGCATGTAATATCTATGCGGTGTATGGAGATAGAGACTTCAATTTTGGTAGATAGGCTGGTCGTAGCAAGTGCTAGCCCATGGATGGCAAACCATCTTTGATTAGGTCAGGTCACGTGAATCATTTAAATTTTGGTGGGCATCAACCATATCTCTGGAACGGCTTAAGCTGCAGTCTTCAAATTTTGTACACAGGTAGCTGTGAGAAGCCCAGCATAAAAATGACAAATAACCCTTAAAAGGGGCTTGGTCAGGGCCACGTGACCCACTTTAAATTTAGAGGTTCCAGTGATATCTCTAGAACGGCTAAAGCTAGAATCGTCAAATTTTGCGCACTGTATCAAATCGTAGCTTTTGGATGACAAACCACGCCTAAAAGGGCGTGGTCAGGGTTACATAACCCATTTTCAATTTCGAAGCCCGCAATCATATCACCGAAATGGCTGGAACGGGAGTCGCCAAATTTTGTATGCAGTTTGAATACATCCAGTGCTAGCCTTCGTTTTTTTAAATTTTGCCCAGTCATATCTCTGGAATTTGTAAAGCTAGGCAATGCATTTCTAATTTCCTGTGATGATTGATGCACAGGAGTACTAGTTATGCATAATAAATTATCCCCAAATGGATGTGTTAAGAGTCACGTGATTTCTTTAAATTTTTATTACCTTCCGTGGCCTCTACACCAGTGCCAATGCTTTCGAATGACCTTGAAGGTCACTTTTGCTGATTGAAACCTTTCTAACCGCCATACCTCGTGAAACAGCATGAACTTACTAACATAGAGCGTCGCGCGGTCCCTCTGCGATAGCTGCGCTTCTTGTTTTAACTTACTGCTAGTCTGTTTTGCATATGTGTATCATTCATATTCAGATATTATTAGCGTGGTAGCCCGAAGGCTAAAATCACAACATTCAAAAATAACAAACAAAATTACATCAGTTGTGTTTCTAATACTAACTAATAATTACCACACTTACAGTATAGGTGACTGCCTGACTTTAGGAAGTCCTTCATTTTCGCTAAGATAGTTGAAATTACTGGTCACGTGCGCTTTTCAATTCGTGTGTAAAGATAGCCTATCGTAGATAATGCATACTACATTTATTTTCAAAGGTGCGGTAAATTGTTCTGTGTTTTTCTGTCTGTTATGCTTCCGGTTGACGAAAAGCATTTGCTTGAAAACAACCGTCGCTCTTAGGACGGTCTTGCTCAAAAACAGAGTTGAGTGACCGCGTATGTCGTTAAGAATTAGCGTCCAGTAATGAGACGCATGGACCTGCTTGCGTTCTAATGGCGTGCGTGACTGTCGAGAAGTCATTAGCGTCAAGGTTCGTAATGACTCGCAATTAAAACGCTGCATTGTGTAACGTGCTGACACGTAATATGTACTTCGACCAACTTCCGTTGCTTACTCTACATCACATGCCGCGCAGTTGCGCCAGCCCTATGTTAACGGCAACTCTTCTTTTCAATAAAAAGGGGAAATTTTGACCCATACCGACAGCTTTCAACGGCCGATTGCCAGCAAAATTTTATCACAAATCGGTGTACCAAAATTGTGCAGATCCGTCCAGTTGGGCTTTCTGGAGAAATGTACAACAATAATTTTGTTAATTTAGTTTTTTATACCATTTTTGGAAATGCACCTGCAAATCAGACACATTAACGAATGTTGGCAACTGAGGCTCGTGCCTCAAAAAATGCGAAATCACGGAACGATATCCTCTTTGGGAGGCAGCAAATTAAAATCAACATTTACCAGTACGTTCCTTTGCTTATAATAAAACATCGAACTTTGCAAGAAACTGAACATTTTTCGACCGTAAACCACCTAACAACGGGGAGTTATAGGGCAATTAGACAGAGGGGGACATGGGTAAATGTCCGCGTCGCATGGTAAAGAAAGTGAGAAAATGCCTGAGCCTTGCACTACATGTAATTTGTAGTCTACATAAAACTCGTACTAGTAAGTTATTGAAAATCCAACAAGGATTGGATAAGACGACATCGGGATTTGTGTTGTGTTCAGGAGTCGGCTATGCTGTTGTTCTCATTGCGTTTTATACGGACTTCTTCTACAATGTCATCATCGCCTGGGCCATCTACTACTTCTGTGCTTCGTTTACCACACAGCTGCCGTGGACGACGTGCAACAACGCATCTCGGGATCACGGTCAGTGTCAGGACAATTCCATATCAGCGTCCGGATTGCAGTCAAAGTTGAGGTCAAGTTCGATGTCAGGTTGAAATCAAATCAAGACCAGCAGAAAGGACGACGTGCAACAACTTCCTAGCGTCTAGGTCTGGATCAAGGTCAAGATCAAGCTCAGTCATAGATGAGCGGGCGGTCAATGACGGTTCATTGTCAGCGAGAGAACGACGACGATCAACGAGATCAAGGTCAAGGTCATCTACAAGCTGAAGGTCACGGAAGAGTTCAGTTGGAGATGATCGGGGGACGACGTGCAACAACTCTTGGAACACGCCGAACTGCTACGATGGACTGATGCGAGGCGACAACGGCACCGCGAGGACGTCGATGACGACGACCGCGTGGAACGTGGTCGAGTACGGAGCCGGAACAGTCACACCAGCCGTCAACTTCACCGTCAACGTCAGCAACGGAGGAGGCGTGTCACCTGCTCTGGAGTACTTCGAGTTCGTCTCATGCTCACTCTTTCAATACTGTGTTCAGGAAAAAAGAACGCCGCGTATTTTAAAGACATTCGATAAAACACCCAGAACATGTTCCCGAAGACAGTCCGACGAATATCACCGTACAGTGGAGATGAATAGTTTAAGGATCGGTACTACCCGTGTTCACGGCCGTGTTCACAGTCCCGTCGACACAGGTGTCCAAAATGACACCAGTATCTACGGGCCGTGTTTACGGCGCCGGTTCACACTCACTACACGTGTTCACGGGCCGTAATCTCGGGCGTCAAAAACGTCGCATGTAAACACGACCTTCCAACAGTGTCCAAAGTAACTTGACAAGAGACCGCTTCGCCATAGTGACACCCCTCGCGGCGGCGAATAGATTTATCCACTCTTTATTACCCCCATCTAATACATGATTCCTTCGACCCACGTGAGTCAGCTCCCGTAAACTGTGGCTTAGTCCGTTCAGTCGTTTTTTTTACACTCACCCGTATGCTCAACACACAGACACACACACGGACACAGACCACGGTACATGCGACATCTATAGCAATAGGCCCGCCGCATCTACGCACTTGTTTGTCCTGCTTGTTTGTCCCAGTACGATAGTCGTGCTTGGTTGTCAACGACCACTTTGGTGGTCCAGGTAACGCAATCGTTCTTATGCGTGTGTGTCTGTTTCGGTCCCGATAACAACTCGAATCAAATGACCTTTGACATAGGTATTTGACCTGCTGGTTTAACTTCACCCCGACTAGGTCAAGTTCAAAGGTCAAGGTCATGGGTCAAGTTTCACGGTCTTAGGATGAAAAATACTCCTTTCTCGGCTACGGATGCACCTTGCGACGTGACGTATTTATGGCTGTTTGTCGAGTTTTTGTCTGTGCAAAAGTGGTCGATGCGACCTCGAGTGAGAACTTTCTAGTTCATTCGGTTGTTAGTGATCAGAATGGCTGACGATTTGGCAGGCGCCATATGCTCGAGTTACACGAAGCGCCCGGCATCGAGCAGCTGGGATCCGTGAAATGGCAGTTGACGCTGTGTCTAGTAGCTGTCTACCTCATCTGCTACTTCAGTCTCTGGAAAGGCATCTCTACGTCTGGAAAGGTCAGTTGTCCAGCTAACCGCTGTTCGGACGTCGCCACTTCATTTGTCGTCGATGTGGCTGCTGCACGCCGCTGCCGCCTTGCTGATACTCAGTACCGTTATCGTTATGTTGTGTTGATATCGTGAAGAAGCTGTAAACGCTATTAAATTATTAATACCTACTATATAAGTTTGTCCGTATTCGTAATATTCGGATGGAAATGTACGCTAGTCGCATTGCGTGCTGCCGTCTGGTGAGTCACATTGAGCATGCACCGCGCGCCCTATTAAGGTTAGAATAAACAACGGGACAGACAGACTGACGGACAGACGGACTGACGGACGGACGCCAGACTGTTACATTACGTTTACCGCTAAACGCAGCCAGCGTAATAACATAGACCTTATAGACGATGCGAGGTTGTTGGACCGATGTCACACCTGCAATTTTATCGCGCGATTTTGTCGCGCAACTTTATCCCGCGATAAAGTTGCAGCATGCAACTGTGTATGTCGCACCCTGCAACTTTGCCGCATAAACAAGCACCGACCAAGCTGATTGGTGAACATGACTTCCGACTGCCTCCGATGTGAAGCAAGTTAATAGTGTGTTGCAGTGGTTAAAGGGTGAACGCCGTTTCTCGGCCCAAAAAGTGTCATAGTGAGCATTTCGTGGCCATATGCAGTAAAATTTCTGGAGTAACGCAAATTTTGGTGCGTGCAGGTCATCCACGTAGCTGACCAGGTCGGTCCCGACCCCGCCACCATAAGGGTGATTTGTGCGATTCTCATAAATCCGATGAGAAATGTTTTTGATTTAGGGGGTACCCCTCTGCAACTCTCTGACAACTGATGTGGTTTAAGACCCAGTCTGGCCCAATTTTCCTGCAAAAATACTATGTGCTTCAAGTCCCCCAGACTCCCTATCGGGGTTTTGCCGCTGGACCCCACTTGAGACTTCCGTCCCCAGACCCTTATACTGGACCCCAACTAGCAAAACGCGCCTATGCCCCTGCGTGCAGGCTGCAGTTAACTTTGCATTCGTTACTTGTTGCAGTGCTATCCCTGTGTTGAACGCGCCCACAACTATACTGTACTGGTCTATACTGGATACATGAATAACGTTTCAGTGAGGAAACATACGGATATTTACTAAATGCATCACACCACTTTTGTATTTCATCTGCAGTGGCAACACGGCTTATTTTCTTTCAGTTAACATGACCGTTGGTGGGTAGAAGAAGTCGGGTGACTGAACCCCAGGGTTACATGGAGCCCCACATTATTTTCTGTTCCCGGTTCCAAGAGTTGTACTTCAACACTGATGTTGTTGCGGTCGTTTTCAGGTTGTCTGGTTCACCGCGCTGTTCCCGTACGTTGTTCTGGCCATCTTGCTGGTGCGCGGCGTGACGCTAGATGGCGCTTCGGACGGCATCGAGTATTATCTGACTCCGAACTTCACTCGTCTTCAAGACTCCGGCGTAAGATTGCGATTTCTAACTAACCGCTCACAATCGCACCCACACACCGGTTGTTCCTAGTTACTGTGACACCAGCAGTGCTAAAATTATGCCATTTTTACTTTGTTCGTGAAATGCAGGAGGCTCCGCAACGGAATATTCGTTTAGTTTCGACAAACGAATTCGATCAGCGAGTCGTGGATACTTCAAGCAGTGACGTTCTCACGGGCGCGTCGCCAGGTCTAAAAAGTAGCGTGGAGAGCAAATGGATTCGAGTAGCCGAAACTCATGAGGGGATAAGATGTGATGCAAGTCTCCCCTCTTCATTAGGAATGGGGCCTGTCAGGGGCACAGGAGACGTATCTTTTCTGGGAATGACGAGTGGTACAGCTCTGATGCCACTTTTTTAGAAAGAAAGTCGATTTTTCTTTTGAAATGGTGTGTTTTGATGCCTACTCAGTAGTGTTGTTGTTGATTATCGAGTTACAAATTAAATTACTTGCTTACTCAAGTATAAGCAAGTAATTTTATTTGCAAATTGCGATCAATAGATGGAATAGCTAAAAGATACAAACAAAAATATACAATAGAGGCTACACTAGCAGCTTCAAACTGTCAAGAGCCACGATCAACTTTGGAGTCAACGTGGGAAAGCAGCAAGCTTCATGCCTGTCCTGTCCAACTAAATTACTCCCGTAAAATTACCGGATTTGCATCAGTTTCAGGAAAGCCCCGTGGCAAAAGTGGAGTGGACACGGAACATGTCCATCCCAGTCCAACCCGTGACGACACTGCTGCGTACTCGTCTTCGTGAGAGACAGAACTGTGTGGCAAACATTTATAGCAACCTCGTGATAGTTTTCTATAACAGGGGACATACATAAATTTCCATTTATTATTATCTGTCCGTTAGCTATAGCATATAGCATGGGATATGGATTATAAAACCAGTTTGCCTCAGTCCGTGTGTCCGTCTGCGTGCACTCTCACGCTTGCATTTCTTGATAATTTCTACCAAAATTGGCACAGATGTAAAAACCCCAAAAGTAAAAACGAGTTAGTTGGGGGTAAACATCGCACCACCCTTTCCCACATTTTGCTTGCCCCAACCCTTCATTTTAGGCGAAGAGGTCCTC
>Ga0209780_1001151_pt1 | contig 16757 bp, 9 predicted proteins | sample WorMetexBAHAMAS2_FD_187384 | JGI IMG/M metagenome (GOLD analysis project Ga0209780, IMG submission 187384) | Marine gutless worms symbiont microbial communities from Max Planck institute for Marine Microbiology, Germany - Inanidrilus exumae... | ecosystem: Host-associated > Annelida > Digestive...
GATTGATGTTAATAAGTGACTACTCCTGTCTATTGCATCGACATTGAAAGAGTGGGGCATAAAAAAGTCGGCGAGAACGATGTGGATTGTTTTTTTGTTAAATTAAACTATTTGTGTGTAAGTAAGCAACGTGACTGACCGATTACGGTAAGTTGGGTGACACACAACTCCGGCGACGAAGAATAACTGAGGTACGTTCCAGCGTCGGCGAACGACAGTCTGCTAATTCGTAGCTGCGTGTTGTTAGGTTCTACTGTATACTTCTCACCGCCGTCGTATTCGTCCGATATTTTGTTATCGAAGTAGATGACGCGCGGAGGTTCGGACAAATAGCGCGCGAACTGCCAGAGAATGACGTCATTCGTGACGCTGCGCAACGTCACTGTCGACTCCGCAGCAGCGATGACGTCGGAAAGTTGATTATCACTCCCTGCAGCAGTTAACGGCTACAGAGCACTACCCCGAAGGGTTGCTGGGGTCGCTAAAGTGTCGCTATCGTAAACCAGACAAACAGACCGAAGAGATCACTCATAACCTGTTTTTTTCATTGAGGTAACGGTACAGACTTTGATTATTTTGTTTGCACTCCACAATACGAGATCACTTTCTTGTTCAATGCAAATTATTTTGATGTTTTTTTAAGGTATGTGCATATTTTAGTTTGATTTACGGCCTGATTTTTCCCCATATTTTTTCAGATTATAGTACAATGCATTTGTGGACTCTGCACTGCAGTTTGGACTCTACATACCCAACCAGCACAAGCAGGACTGCCGATTTAAACGACAGATCTCGACGGTGGGTGTGATCAACAGTTGGCCGACGACCGTCAAAAGTTTATGACACTCACCGAAAAACTAAGTTGACGGTGCCTGAGATGATCAGCCGTTCCAGAGATATGGTTGGTGTTCACCAAAATTTAAATGGTTTACGTGACCTAACCACGCCCCTTTTAGAGATGGTTGGTTTGCCATCCCATCCGTGGGCTTCACTTGAAACCGTCAACCTACCAAGCAAATTTGAAGTCTCTAACTCCACTCACTACGAAGATATGAAAGGCGATACAAAATGTCGACAACTGGGCGGTATGGGGTAGTTAGGATCATTCAAGGTAACCGGAAATAGCACCAATCGATAGAGGACATACGATCGAGTTTCTATTAGCGTTCCACAGTAACTCTCTATCTTGCAGCGTTTCTGAGATATAGCGAGATATTGGTTAAAAATCGACGCTTTTACCCACCACACCTTTATTTGGCGCCCCGTTGGAGTTGATTCTGTCGGAATTTCGCCAAGACTTTTGGCATCAAAACCCTAGAGTCGCTGGGCTATCGTATGGCGCTGTTTGCGTGATCTTTCGTTTAGCCGTTTTGGTACAATACCGCGTGTGACCGACGGACGGAAGGACAAACAGACAGACACACGATGACAGCATATACTGCGCTAGCATAGCGTCGCGCGGTAAAAACATTATGTCTACAAAACCGAAAGTACGTATTGTAAGCTTATTGCAGCGACGCCGGAGGAGGACGCAGCCACGGCCATAGGCATCATGCACAAAAAAATGGTAAAGATCGCACGTGTGGTTCCAGAGATAGCGGACAGACAGACACACACTGACATACGCACACACACAGAGAGTCATCATAATACTTCGCAATCGCAAGTTCGCAACCGCTCTCGTGGTCGAAGTAATAAAAGCCTTAAAGTAACTGCAAGTGGTTAAGCAATAAGGACATTTCGTTGTAATAGGCATGGTAGCTAATTCCGATATAAAAGGTGTTCGCTATTGTTGTTGGTGGTGTTGTTATAAATGAATCTTACCGACAACGTAAAGCCAGAAGAACTGTCGCTGTCTGGAGAGTGAGAAGAAGCAGTCGTATTTGCCGCGGTCTGTTGTCTGCACGGCTTGTATAATCAACACACACAAATGACTGACGTCATCGCATCGTGCGTTGTGTCTCGTCGACTCGCGGTACGTCTTCGTGAACGCTTGCCCGTCGTACAGCAAGCTGCCGCCACTGCCGTAATGTCGGTAATACGTCCAGCGTACGATGTCAGAGTGACGCGGTCGATCGCATCTGAACATTACTGTCGACTTGACGACGGCGCTAATGACTTCATCGCCTGCAATGCATCAGTAGATTATTTCACCCACGCATCAGACCGCAATACTTTCGGTGATGCAATGCCTTCTATGCGATGATTTTGATTACTGACTGTTATTTTCGTTGAGGTTCAGTGCCGAGAAATGCGGCATGACTTGCGACTTGATCTCACACTTGCATGACACTGGCCTCGAGCTCTCCGAGTCTCTGACGCTTAACAGATGACGACTACCACGCCGCATTCTACCGTAAGAGAACCAGAAAATAAAAACCAACTACCTTCGGAAATCCCTGAAGGAAGTCTTGGGTGGAATTTCGTAAATTTTGGCTAACGCTACTGCTTATTATTATTATTATTATTACAAAATTTGTATAGCGCACAAATTCAAGCATGCTCGAGTCGGAGGCGCTGGAGAGTGAGAAGAAGCGGTAAAAGTCATAATAAAAGAACATATAGGGACAGGGACAGTAATAGGCCTATAAGCAGCCACATAACGTAATAATAGCCTAGCAAACAACAGAAAAGAGTAACGGCTTGCCTGTTGTTTTAGTGACACTGGCTGTAACACACAGATAGGTTATCAGAACTACGTCAATTGTTCGATGTCTCATTGTTATCCGTCTGAACAATCAAACGACTTGTTCTGTAATAGAAGCTACAGCTGAGACTTGACAGCTCATCATGAATATCACGACTTGCGGCTGCACTGCCGTTGATGAATTATTGCTTTTAGCCACCGCGGTGATGATAATTAAATATCCGCTGCCTTGTTCTCATTGGCGGCTTTTTGGCGCATCTCTCTCGAGTGTAGTGGGTATGGGAGATACAGTTATTTAAAGTCAGTTTCTCATCTTTTAACCCATTTACTATTGAAACTGGACTTCACTATACTGCGTACTGTTCAGCGGGCCTACAGCATACCAGCAATGCCCCACTGATGGGCAGAGGCGGTGCCATAGTTTAGTAAGTTTAAGTGAGGGGTAGGCCGACATATCTGCTGTTGGCGAGCGCAGCGAGCGAAAAAATATACCCCTACATTTCGTAATTTGGGGGTACATCCGTGCGTAAACTGAAACTTGTTAATTTCATAACAGTTTAGGCTTAAATATGATGCGAGAATAAGACATAGTTACAAAGAGTCGCGTTGTTACCGCCGTTTTCGAGTACCTTGAGTGACGTTTAAGACTATTTTCACCCATTGCAAACCTCTTTACAATGCAAATTCTCTTAACCTGTCAATCGGCACTTGACCACTGCGATCTGTTTTCAACAGCTGATTGTCTGGCTATGAATCAAAAAGACGACATACTTTTCCCCGTAATTTTCTCAAGTGCTGAGCGATTTTTACCGCGCGACGCTATGCTAGGTACATGCTGTAATTATGTGTTCGTCTGTCTGTCACAAGCCGGCACTGTAACAAAACGGCTAAACGTAGGATCACACAAACGATGCCTACGATAGCTCAGGGACTAGGTTTCTGGTGCCAAAAATCTCGGCGAAATTGCAACAGGTTCACCTTCACCAAATAGAGGTAGGGTATGTTCAAATCGGCGCTTTTCAACCAATATCTCGTTACATCTCTGAAACGGTGCAAGACACGGGCATAGTTACTATTGAAGGCTAATTAGGAACTCGTATGCGTTCTATCGACTCGTGCTATTTCAGGTGACCTTGAGTGACCCCTAACTATTACAAACCACCCCGTTTTCGATTTTTTATATCGCCTTTCACATCTTCGTAGTGGGTGTAGCTAGACTTCACATTTGGTAAGTATAGGTTGATCGCAGCCCACGGATGGCAAACCATCCCTGAAAGGGTCGTGGTCAGCTCACGTCAACTGTTTAAATTTTAGTGGACACCAACCACATCTCTGGAATGGCTGAAGCTAGAGTCGTCAAACTGTGTACACAGGTAGGCTCTGTCAAGTCCCGGCGTAAGATGTCAAACCACCCCTAAAGATGCGTGGTCAAGGTAACATGACCTATTTTCAATTTCGATGCCCACAATCGTCTCCGCAACGGCTGAAGCGAGAGTCGACAAATTTTGTATGCAGGTAGAAATTAGAATATATTTAAATCAAATCAAATCAAATTTATTTGCCATAAGTTCAGTACACAATATAACAATTCATAAGTTCGCATTGCGCTTGGCTGGACAGGCAGGCGATAACTTCGCATTTATGTCTGCCCATGACAACTAAACTTAAAAATAAAAATAAAATAAAAACAAATAATGCTATTTATACAGTAGATAGTCAAACACTTCAGACAAATTCTCAGCAAGCTAGCAGAATCCTCGGCATCATACAAAAAGCACAGTAAGGTGTTTCGACAGGTCCGTCCGAAGAATAGATCGTTTAAATGCAGCTAGTGACGAGAAGTTCGTAGACTGCGATAGACTGTTCCACGCTTTTATTACGCGATGGGCAAAAAATCGACTTCGGATGCTAGTACAGTGTGACGTATATAATTTATATGGGTGGCCTCTAGTGGTAGATACAGGAGAAGAAATCCCCAAAATTTAAACGAACCAAACCAAAAACGATTTTGTATCACCAAATTAAGTAAGTGCGCAATCTCCGCAATTCAAGGCTGTGTAGATTTAGCTGGAGCCGCTCTGCATATTCTACGTGTTTGAGACCAACGAGTCTCTTTGTAAAACGGCGAGTCCAGTCTACTACTCCGCCACTGGTCGACTGCTTGTATTCACACATTAATTGGCTGTTTCCAGTACCGGTACACGCGATCTCGGAACTGTGTGGCATGCACTAATTCCAATTCTTGTACGTACCCCCTGTCTCCCACACTCACACTTTTGAACAGTGGAGGAAGTGGAGCTCAAACGGCACAATTTCTGGAAATGCGAATCATTTCTGGGACTAGTAGACATCCCAAGGATGTGCCTTTCGTTGGTGAGTTTTGGTGAGGGACGTATGATTTGAGCGCTATAAGAGCACAAAAAATTCGGCGATCGCTGCCCTTAACTTTTTTCTGAGTCATGACGCAAAAGTAATCAAACCGACGTTGGCGTGCCGCGTAACACGCTGTGCGACGTTGCGTCGGTAAATAAGTAAACAGTTCTGTCACCTGTACGCCGGTGGGAAACGCTCTCTTCGAGCCTATGTTGCAGTGTGTCCCCAGATACACAGCAGCCCGTCTAGTTTATTATGCAGTGACGATACGGAACTCAACTAATGGCGATTGCAGTATACCGGTAGGCTTACCAAGTTAATGTTGAAGCTGAGACGGATACAGTCTACAAGCGAGTGACTCACTGTCAGTCACTGACACAATGCTACAAGTACCGTTTACACTGATGGTAGCAGAATATCTCATATTTTCGCATATATGATTCATTCTTATGTTAATGATGATGCCGATATTGTTCTTGTTTCTTCTGTGTTTTCTCTGCCAATTGTCAGCAATACAATGTAGGTATTGTGCCATTGTTCGGTTAAAAATAATGTTCGTGGTTTGAAACACAATTAAATGACACCATATGGGCAAATCTTCAGGGTTGCAAGTTTACACGTGTTTTAGTGCACCATTAGTGTAAAAAATAACGTTTGTTATGTTTTTCATTTGTGTCACTTTTACATTTTAACTTATTTAACAAAAGTCTCCACTGCCGCTGACAGACCCGCGCAACGCAGAGACTCATTGCATGCTAATCATTCCGTATCGCACCATATGGTAAACAATTAAAACCATTCTTTCTACCCGGCCTAGCTGCTGAATACAGATCTCGACGGTTGATGTGATCAACAGTGTTGTCCGACGACCATCAGAAGCTTATGACACTCACCGGCGAACTAAGTTGACGGCAACGATCAGCCGTTCCAGAGATATGGTTGGTGCCCTCCAAAATGTAAATGGTTCACGTGACCTGCCACGCTATTCGGAGACAGTTTGCCATCCGTACTCCGTAGGTACTTGCTATCGTCAACCTACCTACCAAATTTGAAGTCTCTAACTCCACTCACTACGAAGATATGAAAGGCGATACAAAATGTCGAAAATGGGATGGTTTTGGGTATATAGTAAGTGTCACTTAAGGTCGCCGGGAACAGCGCCAATCGATAGAGGGCATACAAATTCCTATTAGCGTTTCATAGTAACTATGTTTAATGTTTCTATTTTGCACCGTTTCTGCGATTAGCGAGATACTGATTGAAAATCGACGACTGTATCCCACCCCACCTCTATTTGGCGCTCCTGTTGGGGATGACCTTGTCGGAATATCGCCGAGATTTTTGGCACCAGACAACTAGAGTCCCTGAGATAGCACAAGAGTCAAGACGTTTTTACCTGATCCTAGCTTTAAACGTTTTGGTATAATACCGGCGTGTGACAGACGGACGGACAGACAGGCGGACGGACGGACGGACAAACGGACGGACAGACGGGCACACGACGACAGCATATACAGCGATAGCTTAGCGTCGCGTGGTAAAATCGTTGTCACAGTAGTATACAAGTAACGAGATATTATCACTCATTTCCCAAAAGTTAAAGAGGTCACGTGACTCTGAACACATTTCTTTTGGGAGTAATTTATCATGCATGCACCCGTACTCCTCTATCAGTAGCCTACACGATATTTGAAGTGCCCAGCTTCACCAATTACACATATATGATTGGACCAAAATTAATGGTTACAAACTGACTTGGGCGGAATTTGGCCTACAAATTTAACATGATGCCCTAGAGGCTTCAGCTCTACAGCTTGCACACATGTAGCATTGGGCTTGACTTTATAAACTGAATGACATTAATGACCTGCCACTGATGACCATCAGAGCCATTAAACAAGTTACTGACATCAGGCTATCGCATCGACGTTCGCATTCTGAAACTTGTAAATAAGTTGCAAATGACAGCGAGGTAGGTGTAATTGTATGCAGGTTATGCTATTATAGCTACCAACGTTAATTCGACTGTGACTTTGGAGTGTCAGCTAAAAACGGCCGGTATCATAAGATGGCATTACTTCGGTTTACGTGATGGAATTGGAAAGGCTGTAATTCTGTACAACGGAGCGAGACTGGCACCAAGATACAACTCAACAGGCAGATTCAGCGTTAACTGCACATCATCCAGACGTGCGGTTTGTTCGCTGACAATTCAGCCGGTTCACTTCCACGACGGCGGTGACTACTCGTGTTTTACACCGTCGTACGTGCGGTCGTCACAGGATTTTCAACTCATAGTAATTGGTACGTAAGACTCGATCACTCGATGCTTCGTTACTAATTTTTCACGTCCCGCATAATGATTTTTGTGTTGTACTATTATAGGGATTTGGAGTCAGTGGCTGACAGTGGCGAGGTACGCGAATTGTAGAGGACGAATTTGTCATAACTGAGGCGCTGTGGTCGGATTAGTGAACCGTGATTAATCGATGATTCTAAATTATGACAATGGAGAATCGATGACAATACTCAACAGAATAATAAATATTAAGCTTACGTATCGATTAGCGTTTCACTGACGATTCTTGACCCAATGATCCTGACTATACCACCTCTGTCTATGCTTATGAAATGTCGACAAATAGCTTCTCATCACAGTAGTGCGTTCGTCACAATTTTGTCGAACTTGCGCACGAAAGAATTAAATCATGATCATCACTCTGAGGCGTGCCGGGATTTTTAGTGAAGTATCGTTCCTTGCTAGTTAATTTCTACTTTCTAAAATTGTGATGGCGTCGCTTAATGATGACTAGAATGTTGTCAATTAATGTGTCAATTATTCTCAACCATCAGGTTGAGTCGGGTCGCCTGATCTGTGTCGGTGCAGTTCGAACGTAACAGCATACTCCATTTACAAGGTTTCACATGTAACAAACATGACCGTTCAACCAGCTTTCTGACTTGCAATATCTCTCCAAAGACAGGACGTGGATCCCATAATCTAAACATGTGTAAATGTTCTCGACCACGCCGTCTTCGGGATGCACCAAATTTGAACACTTTAGCTTTAGGCCTACCCGTTATAAAGATATGAATTAAGGCCGATCGGAAGTTTAAAACTAAGTGGCGGTTATGGCCACTCAGGGTCGTCTGCGACGTAAGCTATTTCCCTCCGTACTAACTGTTTCCTGTCTTATACGTCTATTGTTTTTGATATGACGAATTATTGGTTGAAAGCTGCAATTTCTCATAACCTACGTGCTATTTGGCTAAGGGAAACTTCATTGGATTTTCGTCAATATGTTTTGCGTCGGAAAAGGCCCAAAGTCCATAAAGGCTACCATGTGGCGTTCATCGAATTACGATATGTTCCACCATTTTAATACAATACCGACGATTGACAGAGAACGGAGAGACTGTACACTGTACAGAGTTCGAGCCGTAGCGCTAGCATGGTTTCTCGTCGCGTCTTTACATGACCGCCTGTAGTAGAATTCATAAGATTTTGAAATAACACTAAGCGTCGCGCGGTCTCTCTATGACAGCTGAGCTTTTTTTTCGTACAATGTGCAATGTAGGTGGAACATTGGAGTGCGACAGTGGCGTCAGTCTTGACACTTTGACTGAATCTGACGTCATCAAGTTACATTGTCACGTGAACTATGACAACTACCCTGTGTATATACATTTCAACTGTTCAACAGAGCCACAGACAATGGTTGAGTCGGGTCACATACATAGAAACGTTTCAACCAATAAACTGACTGCCCTTATCACCACATATTACTCACAGCAAGTTCGAGTGAATCGTCGTCTCAACGGTGGACGTGTGATGTGCACCGTACAGTTCATCAGATATCACGATGTCATCTACACGAGCAACTGGACATCTCCGTCTATGACTGTGGCATGTACGCGTTACCTGTATCGTCATTTCCAGTACATATTTTGATTTGTTTATGGACTATCAGTTGTGATGAATGTCACGGTTAAAAGCGCTTAAGAAAAGGTCCATGAAGCCATAGGTATGACTGCATAATAGCGACTCACAGATTCCTGTAATTAATTTCCTTGTGGATCACATCGAGAGATGCCTACAAGCTCAAAATACATGCGGGCTTAGAAAAGTTGGTCAACCAACTATAATTTTCCACTGGGGCCTTTGTAATTAGGCTGCTCTTCTGTTGAACGCAGCTCAAGATGGCGGCTGAGTCAGCTGCGACATTGCTAATTAGAAGCTTTTCCACCAGTGAGGCAGTAGTCACCGCATCCTACTGGCAACAAGTTCAAGTTGAACGAGATCATGAAAGGCGTAAGCGAATTAAAGGACTGGATGCCAAGTCCCAGCAAGACATCCACTACGCCCAAGCCACAGAAAAATGGGGTCTGAGCGGAAGTCAAAATGGTAAAGAGTTTGCCAGCCTTATTAATAATTTTATTATTATTCTTTATTACGCCAATGAGGCAGCACACATGCAGATACAAATATACAAATCGAACATCTAAAAACATCGAAACTGAAGCAAAACAAAGACATCCAACATTACCTCCAATTTTGTACATATTGAAATAACACATTTGGTGACGCCTGGTCAACAGACAAAGTGGTATGCTGTCGGTCCGTTCTTAGCCGAATTTGCCGCTGTCTTCATCTGCCCGTCGCCCATATATACGTAAAATAAATTATACGTCGATTTGTATAGCGCATTTTACGCTAGGCGCCTCAAGTGCGCTCAGACATGGATCACACAGTTTTACCTGCAAATGCACCATGCCTGCCTTTACTCCCCAGCCGCAGAACATCACCGCCCTTTGGCTTGTACTCATTTTACCGTCCCACGGAGGGTAAAAGGTTGAGTCGACCTGGGTGGTTGGTTACATACCGAAATAAAGTGCCGCCTCCGGGAATAGAACCCGGACACGGTTACCCATCCCAGTACTAACCGGGCTCAGCGTAGGTTAACTTCGTTGATCTAGACCAACGACGCTACCACTACGCCATGGCCATGCATCGGTCAAAGATCGCGACGTATGTAGAAGACCTCTGATTGGTAGGTCATTCTTTCTAACGCTTTTCTTCAATTGCATTAATATTATTCGTCTCGAACATATTCGAAGCAAATCATAGAAATACTATATGGACCAAAAAAACGGCCTTCGCGCGTTCGGCTATACCTCCACCGAAAGTGAACCGATTGAATGAAATTTGGAACATTGTGAGCCAAATGTTGGGGGCTGGCCCTGGCAGATTTTGGGCGCGATCCGAGCAATAGCGACAGTTTGAGAGGGAGCCGAAATTTTGTTTTTCTGTGAGGTATATACTTAAGCATGCTATTCCACACCGCCCGCGATGCGAAGTCTGCTGTCTACGACTGTCTTGTTCCGTACGACGATACAAGCATGGAAACCAGTCTAAGAGCCTAGATATGCTACAATTATTATTATTAGACTACATCGCAGTTGCTTACGTGGCACAGCGGTAGGGCGTCGGTCTTTGGTGGTTGAACTTGCCCTGTCCTGCGCGAAACCTGTAGCTGACGGGTGACCAACCACTTATGTGGGTAAACCGTCCGTTATAGGTCAACCAACCAGGCCAACTCAGCCTGTCATCCCTTCGGGGTCGATAGATAAGTAGTAAGCTGCTATTGGATGTCTCCTACCTCAGTTAGGGGTGGCGCCATCTGGTGAACGCTTACGAAGGAAAGGCAGACATGGTGTATATGCAGACAAAACAGTGTGATCCGTGCATGAGCGCTTTGAAATATGCATAGTATACAAATGGCGCTATTATAATAGGCTACTCTTCCTTTCTTTTCCTTTCCTTTACTACATAGGTAGATGCCGCCTATTGTGAACGACCAATTAGCGTGGTCTGTATGTTCGTCTGTCGGTGTGTCACCTAGTGAGCCTTGCAGAAAATTCGGAAGCGATCGAGATACCGTTTGCGTTCAGGATTCGGGTGGGCCCAGTGAAACATCTGTTACATATAGCAGACCGATTCGAGGCGAATACTGCACTGTGTTCATTCAACACAATACAGCCATCTAGTTTTAAAATATTTTCTGATCATTTTAGACAATCCTCGGGAAGTGTCGATTGGTCGATCAGCTCCTGAGAGGGCGTGGCTAGAAGATGGCGATGTAGTGACGTGTACAGCTGATAGCAATCCTCCGGCTACTTATGAATGGACAGAGCTGATAACTGGAGTTCATCTGCATAAAGGGGCGGAGCTTGTGGTTGACGCATGTCGGATGTTCAGTGTGAACATGTGGAACGTGACTCAACGTAAAGTGTTGCTGCGGTGTGCAGCAACTGCAAACAATCACTCCGACTTCTCCAACATCACAACTACGCTCCATGTCAACAAGCTCTGCACAGGTTTGTCAATGTCAATTAGTTTTCGTCTTCCAGAAAAGGTGCAATATCGCACTCCGCTTAGTACCGGAATACAGTAGTGAATCAATAGTTTTGAAAAAAATGGGAGTGAAGCTGTGGGGGCATTTTCTGATCCAAACGCGCCAGAAATGAATGCAGAATGCAGAATTTTGCATTTAGAATTTAAAAGAATTTTCAAGGGTGTCACACGAACCATCATGGCGGAAGGGGTCAACCCCGGCCTCCAGCACCGTCCCGACCCGCCATGCTTCCTGGCCGACCAGTATTGTGTAAGCTCCATTTTGCATTGATTAGTAAACAGTGTTTAGCAGGTAGCAACAACTTAGCCTCACCACTACGGGAAACTCACATGCCATATGGGATCACATAGTGTTACCTGCCACCCGGTCGAGGTGAGAATCTCGCCTTTACAATCAGCCGAATCAAATACTCGATTTAGCGACCCAGAAGGGATGCAAGGCCGAGTTAATCTATGTTACCGTTCCGGGCGGGAATTGAACCCGCGACCTGTGAATTGCAAGTCCAACTCCTTACTGCAGCGCCACCATGCCTCCAGACTACGTATAAAATGTACAAACAGTGATAGATATGACTGGTGAAAAGTATGCACGTCTAAGCTTAGCTGAAATCCAACTTTTCGAGTTACGCTTTGACTTGAATGTGGTGTTGTTCACACGAATATTTAATTAGGCTATTCGTTGTTATTGCAGATATAACTACAAGCAGACAGTACGTTATTCAATACGTTATTGACCCACGAACCGCTCGGTTGATAGCCGGATGCACTGTCATTGTCGCTGTACTTCTACTGGCGATTATCATCAGCATTGTCTTCGCATACAAGCGCTTGGGTATTTTTCATTGATGCAATGTACTGTATTTACAAAATTCTAGCATTTGTCAGTTATTATCACAGGGTTATAGTTTTTCTGTTTTAATCTTCTGCTTGGTCTGTGTAGGGGCGAGGACAAGGCGGCATGGGAAGCCACAAATGCCACAGATAGCCTCCGAACATGAATGATCCAGCCTCCAAAACATGACTCCAATAAATTCGTTTTACCGCCTAATATAATAATGTGTTTTCGCGTGAGCGGCATAGGTATATAACAAGTAATCAGTAATGGACAAAATGTCTGAAAGCATAAAAAGGTCAAATCCAGAGCGCAGTATTAGGCCTACTCACTTAGTTTTCAAATTGCTTTCAGCTTCAGGGGGCTTCGCCCCTGACCCCCTGACCAGGAGCTTTGTCCTTGGTCTCCACTGCCTGGACCCCACTGAGGGCATAGCCCCCATATCCCAACTATAGGCTCGCGCTACCGCGCTCGCCATGACTCGAGGCCATAGTCCCAAACAATGATTATATTCTGGCCTCGTCAATGGGCCTGTGTATGTAGACAAACGAGCTTAATTCAGAGCCGTATTTATAGTTTCACAAATATTACAGTATTTAACTGTTGTTAAAGACGGTTGGAATATGCAGTAGATTGCACTTAGGTTCTAGCAATCAGTCGTACAAGAACTGATCGACTTTGGACCTATACTGAACGGTAAAGGGTTGAAGCCGACCGATGGAAAACTTGTAATTGTGATGGTGGCTTATTCGTGCGATGCGTCTGTTGTGTAGGTACAAATGCGTCACGAAGTATCAATGCCAGACTGACACAAGAACCAGCAATCGAAGAAAATGAAACAACACGTCGTCCGACGTCATTTGACGCGTCTGAAGATGGCGGCAGGTACATAGAGATGGACACGATATCTGCCGACACAACCTATGGTCATCTGGATCCGGCAACCAGAGAGAGACCACGCTCACCTCCGGTCTACGACAGGCTTACTCGAGTCCGACGTGTTTGAAAATGATGTCGACTTAATGCTGACGAAGTTACAAAGTTGCGACGTGCTTCTGTGTTGCCGCAGACAGAAGTACACATACATGTACTTTGTAGATCACAGGTTGTTGCCGTTGCTATCTCTATCGTATGTGAACGATAATGTACATAATTGGCACGATAATTGTTTTCTGAAAAAATTGGATCTGGTTTTTGCTGTAGGTGTGCAATCAGTGCTAAATTTGTTAGGGGCTTCGACCCCCAGGAGACATAGCTGACCCCCACGGAAGACTAAAAACAATTAGGGGGTCGCATGTGACTCCAGACATGGGTTTTGGTACTACAGTGTACCTTTGTACGCTTGCTGCTCGCATATACGTAGCATTCATTTCAACAGTACAATCGGCGACGTACACCCTTGACGTAGTTACACCACCAACAACAAAGTTATTTCTGTATTTTTCTTCCCATTAATCGTCCACCCTATGCGTAAGTGCAATACATGCTAAAATATATGTTTGTGTCATTTTATTTATGCTTATTATTTTAAATTTATTTAAATAAGCTTAATTTTGATAATTTATAATAAATAAAAAGTACAGCGGCCGATATGGGATTCGAACCCGGTCGCCTGCATGGAAAGCGAACGCTGAAACCGTTGAACCAACTTGCTATTCGACATCGTGCTGTAAATAATGCTATATCAATCCATTACAGTTCAAGTGAAATTTTACTGATATAAAAGTGAAACAAAATTTCAGCCAACAGCTGCGCCGACAGAAATGGTTCATTTTATTTGAGTTTTGTTTCAGCGTCCGCACGTGTAAAATAAGCTGTTTTACTTACTGCATTCCAGGCGGCATGATGTCACGTGACTCGATAGTCGATGGTGATTGCTGCGTTATCGATATCATAAGTATGAAAGTATCTTAATCGAAATCGCTTATACGTTTGGTGGGTGGGCTTCCGGTGCGCAGCGTACAGCCCAGGGGAAATACTTTAAATTGATTCTAACTTTAAAAATAAAAACTAGACATCCCGTAGGGGGACCATTTATCCGCGAGTTTTCGTATTTGTAATCATTGCGGAGTTATTATGAGGGCCTGAAGTCGCAAGACCTGGTAATTTTTAAAGAAATTTATGCTTTTTTTTGGAAAAACGACCTGTTACGGTAAAATTGTAAAAAATTTGTTCCGAAAGTTTACATGGCGACACCGACTGACGTTGTTGTGTTGTTGTGTTCAAATGTCGTAAAATTTTTCTGACGGTAATCGGCGAAATCGTGTATTATTTACCGGACAAAAAAAAACAAAATTTTGGCTCCCTCTCAAACTGTCGCTACTGCGTGGATAGCGCCCTAAATCTGCCAGGGGAAACCCCCGACATTTTGCTCACAATGTTCCTAATTTCATCCAAATCGGTTCACTGTCGGTGGAGTTATAACCGAACGCGCGAAGGCTGTTCTTTTGGCCCGTAGAGTAAATCCATGATTCGTTTTGAATACATTCGAGACGAATAACAGTCCAGTTAAAACGAAAAATATTCAACTAATATATCTCCAACAACAAGCTTGCGACGACACCAAAAAATTGTCTACAAAATAGTCAGTAATAAGACAATTTTAATCGAACAAATATTTTAGTAACTAAAAATTTTAATGATTACAGAAGGGAGAGAGAGAACTACAAAAACACGCTAAAACAATCTGCATTCATCACCATCGTAATACGAACTAGCAATAATCGTTTCTGCACAGATATAACTGTTTTCTTACAGAACTAACGCATTTAGCTATCATTTACATTGACGCAGTGCGTTTATGATTGAAAAAATCACATGACATGTCGTATTATTATTTACCGTAAGTCAATAGCCAGTTTACACGTCTACTTCTATACATGTAGTATATCCACTATTAATGTTGTGCATCACTGGATATCCATTCCACCTAAAAGGGGCGCTGTTAGGGTCACTTGACCCATTTTAAATTTCGACGCTCGCAATCATATCTCGGTAAAGGCAAATTTTGCATGCAGGTAGAATATATCAAGTGTTAGACTCGGGATGACAAACTACCCCTAATGGGCGTGGCCAGGGTCACGTGACCCATTGTTTTTAAATTTTAGCTCCCAATCATATCTTTGGAATCGGTCAAGCTAGGCACTTCAAATGTCGTTTGCTGATTGATACAGAGGCGTACTAACCTCGGAAAGGGAATAGGGTATGTTCAGGGTCACATGACCTCTTTAAATTTTGAGAAATAAGTAATAATATCTCGAAAACGGTAAAAGATAGAGACATAGTTGAAATGGAAGACTAATAGGAAATCGTGGATGGCCTATCGAATGGCACCATTGCCGGCGACCTTTAGTGACCTTGAAGGTCACTTTCGCTCTTTAAAACATTTCCATCTCACATACCTCCGGAAGTACATCGTGTATTATCTATATACGATAGGCCTATCTTTAGCCTACACATGAATGGAAAAGAGCACGTGGCTTGTAATTTTAACTAGCTTTTCAAAAACCAAGTACTTTTCAAAGTCACAGCCATTCACGTACACTGTATATGTGGTAATATCTCGGAAACGGTGCCATATAGCGACTTTGTTGCTACAGACCACTAATAGGAAATTATATATGACCTATCAAATTGATGACCTTGAGTCACCTTCAAGGTCTTTACTACTGCAAGCCTTTCAGATGTGATTTTGACGCGCGAGCTTGTGCAGTAGTGGCAATCATCGCGATCGAGTCCGTCCGCCGTCTGGCCGTCCGTTCGTCACAAATCGGTGTAGTAAATGTAGAATTTCAGAAACACCGCCGCAAGATAGCCCAGAGACTCCAGATTCACGACGCAATCTATACGAAATTCCGATGGGATCATCCCCAACAGGGGCGCCAAATTGCGTTTGTCTACCAGTTGAGAAATCTTCGGCTCAGACTTATCTCCGAAAGTTTGTGTCCATCCGCCACGGTGGTTTACGACGGTGCACTGGCGGAAGAAGACGCGGTGTTATCAACAACTTTAGTGATTGTCGCACTTTGATGATCACAGTTACAGTCCAATTGACATCAACAAGGTTGGTCGTATGAAAGTCTGTTGATGACACCCACGTTTACTTATATAATTATGTGACACGGAGCATCGTATGCTGGTTGTGCGGTATGAGTTTACGAGAACGATGCGTGTACAAAACTATGCAAATAAATAAAACGTGGCAATTGCCGAAAAGTGTTCCTCAGACTAGCACGCGATGTGTATGCGTAATTCATCGACATCTCAAATGACACAAAGTGTCGCGCGGGTCTCTCGGCGATAGCTGAGCTTCTTGTTTTGTTAAGTGGATCACTACTTCTCAAGCAAAACAAGCCGAAGTGCTAAAAGCACATGTAATGTAATGTAATGTGAACATTTATATAGCGCGAAATCGAGAAAATCCTCAGACGCGCTAACAGCTGAATAAAAATGTTTTGAGTCTCTGCACAAAAGTACCAACACTACAGTTC
>Ga0209780_1001152_pt1 | contig 16753 bp, 11 predicted proteins | sample WorMetexBAHAMAS2_FD_187384 | JGI IMG/M metagenome (GOLD analysis project Ga0209780, IMG submission 187384) | Marine gutless worms symbiont microbial communities from Max Planck institute for Marine Microbiology, Germany - Inanidrilus exumae... | ecosystem: Host-associated > Annelida > Digestive...
CCGAGAAAATTTTTAAAATTTATATGTAAATCTGTGAATAGTAAGGCTTTCTGGGGGTTATCAGGCTAAAAAAAACTGAAAGGCCACCAAGCCCATTTAACTTTGGTTATTTAGTCTTGTTGCCGTGTTGGTAATGGTATATACCCTTCACTAACACGATGATGCAAATTGACAGCGCCATTCTATTCTGTTGTGTGTTGTGTAGAAAAACAAGCATTGCAGTAAATTCTGTAGATTAATTAAGTAGCGATTTATTGATATGACCGAAGGGTCAATAAACAATAACCAGTGCTGAACCAAGTAGGCTAGACACTCACGCTCACAAAAAATTGGTCACATATTCATTATCACATCTCATCTCTCTCTGTCTCTGTGTCTTTCTCTTACAGACGATATACAACAAGTTAAACAACACATAACAAAAAATACACATGCACATAAGCTTTCCACGACTAAACTTCTCCAGCATCCTAGACCGAGCCCGGAGGCTACGTGGGTGAAATGGGCAGCTGCTGTATCACGCTGTCAGTTGCTCAGCTGTGGTAGCGTTTCGTATTAGCCTGTGGGTCGTGTCGTAGATACAGAACACATGGCCGCGCAAGCAGACGCGCTGCTAATGAACGTCCCCAGTGGCACTAATGAACTAAGCCAACGACGCATTTGTGTCCCAAACTCTATAGGTTATGTACCACGAATGAACGCAAAAGTGTCGACCATCAAACGACGTCAAGTATTGGCAAACATGATCTACAGAGAATCTACGACATTCAGCCACACCGACCAATCACGTGAGTGTTGAAGTGACTACCCCCGCCGGCCGCCCCCATATCCGACCGGCCAAAAACTCAGTACCGGTAGATTTGCACTAATCTAAGTCATCCTTTCAAGGTCTCGGGGGTCCGGACTCCTGGACCCCCGCCTGGCTACGCCCCTGTCTACTCACTCATTTTCTATATACCTTTTAAAGGCACTGAATAGCCTATATTGTGCTGATGTACCATTAAGAAACTACTCACTCACTCAGTCGCCAGGCTAAATTAAACTGACAATAATAACAGTAGAGAAAACACACAAATAGTTGGCAGTATAATATAACTGTTAATATGATAATAAGCATCATACAGAAACTGCAGTGCGAACTGACAGTAAGGAAAATGAAAACAAGTAAAATTGAAAATAGTATAATATCAGCATCAGCAGCAACAAAAATTCAGAAATTAGAACAATTAGTGCACCTTTGATATGCTTGTGACATATGGGACTTTACACCAAGTGTTATGGTCGTTTGATTTACTTACCTACATGATATCTGACCTTTGAAATGTCTGTGTGGCAGCTTACTGTGGGTCAAAATGTATGGGGCAGAAAACACATTTAACTACTTACTACCAGGCGACAGTATGCGATTGTTCATCCTGGCTAAAACAGTCGCTGATCTCTCCGGTTTCGTTTTCTGCTGTGAAGGCTCAGCATTCGTCGACATGACTGCAACATTTCACTTAGATCACATTTTCTGGCTAAGCATTACAAGAAGCTCAGCTATCGCGGAGGGACCACGCGACGTGCTATGTTAGTAAATTTGCGGTATGTTTCACAACGTAACAAAGATAGAAAGGTTTCAAACAACAAAAGTGACCTTCAAGGTCATTGGCAGTGGTACCATTTGATAAGCCACAAATAATTTCCTATTAGACTTACATTGCGACAATGTCTCTATCTTGCACCATTTCCGATATATTATCACAAAACCTAACAAGGTCACGTGACCTAGAACACATCCCTTTTGGCGGTAATCTATCATTCATGCACTAGTACACATCTGAATCAGTATGCACACAACATTTGAATTTTTGAACTGGCTATTTAAGTAAACGGGTCACGTGCGCTGACCATGCCCATTACGATATATTCTACCAAAGATATCATTGCAGGCACCAAAATTGAAAATGGGTCATGTGACCCTGACCACTTTCCTTTTAGAGGTGGTTTCTCATCTATAGGCTAGGATTTAATACAATCTACCTATGGATAAAATTTGACAATTCTGGCTTAAACCGTTCCAGAGATATCACTGGCAACCCAAAATTTAAAGTGGGTCATGTGACCATGACCACGCCCCTTTTAAGGGTCAGTTGTCGTCAGTATGCTGGGACTTATAGCCTACCCGTTTACAAAATATGACAACTATAGCTTCAGTTGTTCCAGAAATATGATCGGTGTGCCCAACAAAATTTACTTTAAATGGTTCACATGACATGACCACGCCCCTTTCAGCGATGATTTGTCATCTGTGAGCTAGCACTTGCTATGATCAACCTACCTACCAAATTTGGTCTCTATCTCCACCCATTATGAAAATATGAAAAGTGATACAAAATATAGAAAATTGGATGGTTTGAGGTACTTATGACTGACTCAAGGTCACTGAAATTAGTGCCATTTGATAGAAGGCATACGAGTTCCCATTAACATTCCATAGAAACTATGACCCAATCTTGCACCATTTTTGAGATACAGCGAGATATTGGTCAAAAATCGCTGAATTGAACCTAACCCACCTTTGTTTGGCGCCCCACTGGGGGTGACCCCATCGGAATTTCACCGATACCTTTGGCGTCAGAAAACTAGAGTCCTTTGGCTATCGTACGGCGTTGTCTGCATAATCCTGCGTTTAACCATTTTGGTACATTGCCGGCTTGTGACGAACAAACGGACGGACAGACAAACATGATGACAGCATATACCGCAAATGGTATGACATGATGTGGTACGTTACACTGTATATTAAAACATTAACACTGACCTTGCATATACATTCACGTTTCTACCTGTTTATGCTTCGTATGGTTCTAAATTTATTTCTGTATAATACGCAATAATGTTTTGTGTAAAAAATGGTTAATTCTGCATATTCATAGTGATATTGTTTTTGTTAATTCTAAAATAAGATCAGCGATCTCGAGATAACCATCCATGGTTTTACTAATATGAGACTGGCTGATATCGTATCGCACGGTCAATGCTAACACTGCATGTAACGATATGAGAAAACTTCAAAGACGATATGCCTTTATTGCATAGTCATCGATCTCATGCAAGTACTAGGCTAGGTAACAAGTACGTACAGTAAAACAGTATTTTATTTCTATTCATATAATAGTAAAATTTAGGCCTATATAGCAATCTCTGATGAATAAAGTCAGCACTCTCAGCAAACCCCGTCCAGGTTGGGGAGGCATAACTGAGCTTGTTGATAACTATGGAATACGACTTGTAGGGCATCTGCCGATTAACCGTGCCATCGTAGGGTTCGCAGGGCAAAAAGTGACTAGGAGCAGTGGGATAGATAAGGTCAATGACGTGGCGTGACATGGAAAATTTCAGACTAAACGTCATGCCAGCATCTTGATCTCCTCGACTTGAGTAAAACCTGAAACCGTTACTGATGGCGGTAGTACTGTCACTTTAATCCGGCTTCTGGGTTTGACAAAAATTATTTCCAATGACTTGGAGGTTATTGCTGTATGCCCACATTTCAATACTACTGATCTCTACTCAGCAAGACTTGATGTTGGTTGCAGAAATGATCAAATATGTGCCACCGACGTATAAAGTTACCTGGTGTGACTGAATGCAAGTCAGACGCCGTTACAACATATGAGGCTGACCATATTGGGCAGCCCTGAATGATGCTGGCTGATATTATGCAAAACTCACGACTTTTGACCGCCGGGTGGTCGGTTAATAATGCATCAGCACTATCGGCCTATACTGCATCGTCGAAAACACTAGTATGGCCGTATACTGTAGTGTTGTTACGGTAACCGAAACCGCCGCCGAAAGCTAGGTTTTTCCCGCTGGAATTGACGGTTTTCAGGCCTACATTACTGGTTCGTACATAGCTTATTTGTTTTGAGTGCCTTATTGCATGCATGCGGTTGTTTGCCGCTCGAACTAGGGATTATGAAAGTTGTCAACTTGTCATACCACATGACCATGGGCATAAAGAAGTTTACAAAGCGTTAATTATGAGAACCGAAACCGAACCGAAAACCGAGGTTTTTCTTGCAAAACCTACCGAAACCGACCGACAGCAAAATTTTTGAAACCGTAACAACACTAGTATACTGGCCACCAATTATTATGATAAGTAATAAATAATATATAGGCCTACAGGAACTGAAAGTCTACCGAAAGTAGAGTTAGACCGATATCGTATATCGATGAGTATTCATTCACTGCACTGGCGTATCGGCGAATACGATATATCGGTTTGCGTGTCTCCGCCGATACCGAGTGTGATAATAATCAGCAGTAATCTGACTCGGCGAGTGAAGCAAGCAGACGGCTCGGCTCGCATTGACAGATCGTGGGAACAAAATGAGGCCTGTATTTCAAACCGTGTTTCGTCTTGCAGACTGCAGGTGTGACGTGCGTAGCGGCGGCGAGACACAGCATACATCAAAAGGCAGCCCGCCGCCGACATGCCACATGGTGGTCCAACTGATAAGCCAGGCAAACGTTTGCCGGTATCACGGACATGCGAATTAAAAGCGACAGACCGGGAGTTGAAATCTGACACTCATTGATGAAACTGCTCTGTTTTCAGCATGGATACATCAAAGCCTCGAACTGCGCGTTCACAGTTCAGACGCGCTATACGCATACCGCATACTGCTCTCGCTTCAACAATAGGCCTAGGCCTATATAAAGCTTCTTCTAGACACACTAACTGGTACTGGTTAGTCTGACACTGAAAATGTCTAAGCGATCTCCGCAGTTCAGAACGTCGTCGGCTGTAGCCCGTGACACTAAGTAGCTTCTCCCCGTCTCCCCACGATCATTACCTTTATTGACACTGCGAACGGCCGGCGACCAGTGCCAGTATTCAGTTGCACAAGGTCCGTGAAACGTTGCACAGAATATCGTTTCATCAGAGGTTCAGATAGGCGTCAAGTATGGATGATGGGTCAGCATATAGGCCTACTTTGCAAACTGCAGTGTTTAGTTAACTGCTTAGTGTTTTGGCTGTTAAACGTAGAGTGATAGTTGCTGTGTTTGACTGCCGACGACAGATCAAAAGCACCCGCCACCGCCGCCGCCGTTGATATCAGTTAAGGCGGCGTCGGACACCGTTAATCTTCAGTCACGTTGTATTACGTTTGCGCACTACGCATACAGTCACGCCTCAATGCAACGCGGTTTTGGGGGTCCATAAAATCAGAGCCGCGTTATATTGAAGCGCGTTGTAGCCGACACTCGTTGCCGTCCATCAGCCTGTGTTTGTGTAAGCTTTGACTGAGCACACTGGGCGACTGCAGCTGTATCAGCAACCTAATAATTGATGACAACAAACTTGCCTGTTGACTATAATTGTCACACCGTCATACGCTGACTAAGATCTAACAGCAATTGACTCATTCTGTTGTTGGAGCGTGTAGATGTTTTATGGCTGCAATCTGACACCTAGGTTCTCTCCGACTGCAGCTGCATCCCCAGACACCGATGACGTGGGGAGGAGGGCGGGGAGAGCGGGAGAGCGCACGGCCATCGTTATCGCGACGACGGTCGTGGAGAGACCCAGATAAGAGGGCGGGCGGCCGTGGAAATGCTAAAGTTTCACAGCCGCATCAGCTGGTGGGTTCTGCATTCAGTCGCCGTTGAGGCAGTCAGTCAATAGCCATGCATAAAATTGGGGTCCACGTCGAATGCGCGCCGAATGCGCGTTACATTGATGCACGTTATAACGGGGCGCGACTGTATCGGTATCCAGCAAAAAATCTGTGAATCGGTATTGGTTGAAAATGACGTACTTGGTCTAACACTAACCGAAAGTAGCACAAAATGACAACCGTTATTATGTTCATGTAGGCCTACCAAAGTACTGCATTGGCTGCTAGACAAGTCAACTGCTAGACAAGTTTGTTGCATATTATGCTCTTATTTTGGATTTATTTGTGGCCCCACCAGAATTTACCCTGAAATGTCGCAGTATACGATATCATGTCATCACAGTCCTCTACAGATCCAGCTGTTCAGTTCCGCGCCGATGCATTTTTCAATGCTACTCAATTAATTTGTTTACTTACTCCTACACACTGTGATCACATATTCTGTAGAACTCTGCGTGCTAAAATAGCCATATTGGTAATCAATCGGAACATATCTGCCAATGCGTGGTAGGCGTAGGACCTACTAGGCTGGTACGGGTGGTCCGATAGGCCGATAACACTAATAGCGCCGATGCATTATTGACGTACACCGTTGATCGCCATGTCTTGTGCAGTGGAAGCGGTCTCGGAAAAAATTATTCAATCCAATTATAAATGTGATCAGGACCATCGAAGTAAGAGAACTTTCATAGAGTAACTGGGCACTTCGCCTACTGGCGAACCGTCCAATAGGGGAACTGTTCAGTAGGCGAAATGTCTCGTAGGCGAAATGTCCACTGTGATCTCATGTAAGTAGTTTTCATTACATGAGATCGCCGACTGCAAATTACAGGCCTTCTCTCTTGACCGAGAATCCTCAGAGGGGGTGTGACAACTGACAACCTGGTAACCGTACAGAACGGCTGTGATGACCATTAACGTAGGTTATTTCTAAATGTATTGTGCAAGAGAAAACGGAAAATATTTTGGAATAGTAGCAGCATAACTACCAACGCCAATTGTTGATGGGTTTTCGCAATAAAATACCAATCTTCAAAGTTCGCGCACCCTACTATAAACAACAGATTAGCAGACCTCAAAGACAGACGCATGCGACACGCGTCGTGAGATGCTAAGCGGGCCGCATGAGAGTCTTTGAGAGAACGGTTCCGAACACGCAGGGGGTCAGACTTCATTTGTTCTAATACAAGCCGGGTCTCTAACAGAAGCCGGGGGGTCTAAAGGCGAATATAATAGAACTACCGGTAATTGCACATCCCCCCATAGCACTGTGGTGCATTGCATCATTCGTGCGTATTGCGTGATTAGCAGAACGACGGTATGGCCTACCGGGTATTTCGCTTTGCAGTAATAAATATGAAACAAAGAATCTTGGTGTTTTAAATAATGTCATGTTTATCGGTTTCTAATACAAGCCGGGTCTCCAATAGAAGCCGGGGGGTCTGACACTATTGTTCTAATAGAAGCCGGGGGCTTCAATTAGAGGAAATACGCTATCACACCACAAGACTAAACTAAACCAAATACAGCAAAACACCAGAATAAATCTTAACTAAGCAATACAGATAACACAATCAAACAAACAAAACAAACAAACCCAGGTTCGGTCGCCTCCTACGACCTCATGCCTGGAAACGGAGTGGGACAATTCTGATAGAAAGGGATCGGATGGACAATCGAAGAAAACAAGTAAAGTGAATGAGAAAAGGAAAAACGGCAAAAATAATAAACAGCAAACGTTGAGGAAGTGAACGGACAAGGGAGGCGCAAAGGCGAAAAGGGGTACCACAGCCACGCGGGGTTAGTTAATTAAAATTACCTGTTCATTACATTGAAATGAAAATTTTGTGCTCCATTTGCAGAGCACTAAGATAGCTCAAGACATACATCATGTTATTCACAGACATCTATCCAGAGGGGGTCAAAACCGGACACCCCAGCTTCTTTTTAATGCATTTTCAGTGGGGGTAGCCTCTTTCTCAGGCCTCTTTCGGAGACAGGGCGTTCTCGATCGCTGGTCCGAAAGCATGAAACAACTTACCACAATCAGTCCGCTCTGCTGACAGTCTAGACAGTTTCGAGCGAAAACTTAAATTATATCTTTTTAACCAATGTTTTAATGTTTGAACTGTTTATGTATGTGTACTCTTGTAATGCCTTATCGGCCCGGTTTTCCGCTGTATATAGGGCACTAAACTCCTATTTTATGATTATGATTATGGGTCCAACCCTCCCAACCCCCCGCCAATTTTTCCCTGGGGGTCTTACCCTCCACAAAATCATTGCTCAGGCTCTACTGGAGAATCAGTAAATGCATACTAACAAACATCATTCAAACATACACATCACATTTAAAACTGTCATAAACAGTAGCTATTACAAGAGGAGGGTCAGGCTCAGTCCCCTGTTAGGTTAGCATATACTGGCGTCTGAGCCCTCTATCTGCCCAATGGTCTGCTTAACTTGCCAATCGTTTGGGCCCATCTCATGTACCCCACATGCCACCCTTTCATTCAGGGGCAAGGACGTGTGGTGCATGGGGGTCTAAGCTTCCCCCAAATGCCACAGGTAGCTCCCCAACACCACTGACCAGAGGCATTGCCCCTGGACCTCACTGGGGGCATAGCCCCGATACCCCCAATATAGGCTCACGCTACTGCGCTCGCCATGACTTGAAATATAGCCCTCAAAACAGAATATTTGGCCTCGCCCGTTTTTATTATCACCAGTGGCTACTACATAAATGCACAATCAACAACATAAACATGCACATAAGTGACATAATAACAATATACTGTGTTATATGTACACATTAAACATCTTCCATAATGTCAAATGGGCCAACATTGGGAAGAAAACTGCTACTGGCATGTAGTGCTCAAGCTTTTGGTCACTTATCTAATAAACACTAAATACGCTAAAGAAGCAAGATTCATGGAATATGTTTTGTATGGGTCTTATCATTTGGCAACACAATGGACAGAAAAAAACTGAAGGTGTCTAATGCAAAGTCCTGGGTCTCAAGGTTCAACAACACTGCTCACGTTTACAACACAACTGCAATAGTAGTAGATTACAATGGTTAATGAGTTTCCGAGAGTTAGCTCACAATTTGCATGTCCGTTGCTGGCATCAATCAATCAAATGTAAGCTTGTCATAAGTGACTAGCAGTTTACAATATAGAAATGATAATACCAGAGAAAAATGAAATAACGAAAAATAATGACCAGCTACAAACAAAAAAATGTAAACTCACTGATCAAAAAACGTTTATACATTGCCACAGGTGCACTGCACATGTATCTGAAGTACAGACAGAAAGTGGCAAGGGTGAAAGAACTTTCACGTTCACTGTACGAAATGTCAAATATCGCCATCTTTTCCAGTTGAAACCCATTTTAAAGTCTAAGAAATGGATTAGTAAGAACTGTAGTACCGTATGCTTTACTCTGCATTAATATATGGTACAGAGACGGCGCAGTATCACCGTTAAGGAGGAATCTAGCATCTTCTCCCAATCCGAATGCACTAGCTGATGTCAGCAAGGGCATGTGGAGCCTTGTGCTTGTGGGCAGTAAAACTTTACTCCAACAAAATATTTCACTTCTTAACTTCGGGTGCTTAGAATAGGGTAGTCCTGCATAATGGCCGTATAACAACAGCAGTAGTAGTTAGCATGCGTTCACACCACTGCTGGGCCTAATGCTACAAGATTAGATGTGGGTTCGCATGTGATTTTTAAGGTGTGAAGACTGCGTATAACCATGGCCACACACTGCACAGACAAATGGCCGAACACCAGTGTGGATCCGCACGTGATCCTTCAATGTGTTGGACTGCGTGAACTGGCGTCCGCATTCGTCACAGGAGTACTTTCGCGTTCCACTGTGAATCAACTGGTGCCTACGAAGATTACCCAAGCTCGAAAAGTATTTCCCGCACTCTGTGCATAAGTATTGTAACAGATGTTTGTTCTGCAAGTGGACACGGAGAGCCTGTAAGTGCCCGAATTGGCATCCACATTCTCTGCAGATGTACTCCTGCCTTGGTTTTTTGGACGATGGCACGACGAACTTCCCGAGTGTTTTCCTGGCAGACATTCGGTCACGGTGATTAGTCAGTTCAAAGGGATCACTCACAAAATGGCGGAGCATGTGCACACTCAGAAGATGTGAGCTGTAGTACACACTGTTGCACTTCTGACATTTGTACTTGAGAACGTCGGAGTGTCGAAGCACGTGCAAGTTAATTTGCCGCTGGCTGCGGAAACGTCTGCCACAACGACGACAAATAAACGGACGTTCAGAGAGGTGCCGAAAACGGTGAACCCGAAGCCGAAAAGCTGTCGGAAACTGGTCATTGCAGATGTCACAAACATAGACCATCTCTGTGCCATGACTGGACTCTTTCCGGTGTTTGTTCAGAGCGGTGTAACTTGGGAATCGACGACCACAGGCGGTGCATGCAAACAGTGCCAGTATCTTGATTGGATGCGCTAGTGTCTGATGCTTTTTCAGCTCTGCAGAATTAGTAAACCACGCATCACACTGGTTGCAGTGGTACTCGACCGAGTCTGATCCATGCATTGTTTCAACCATATCTGAATCCAAATCTGTGGTAGAGGTATCGGAGATGCTGCTATGCTCTGTGGAATGACATTTCATGGCCACCTTCTGTGGCTGAATCTTCGGATGATGGTACCTCAAATGTGAGTGGAGGTGACTTTTCTGGTAGAAAGTTCGGTGGCAGATCATGCAAGCATGTGGCTGAACGCCTAGATGTTGAAGTATGTGAACATCAAGATGGCAGTTCGCGTGAAATCGTTTCTCGCAGAATGGACAAGGATACCGCCTGTCATTTTTGTGGCGGCGCCGATGTGCCTCCATCTTCGATGCATGACAAAACTGCTTTCCGCAGATATCACAAACAAAACGTTTCTCTGACAGCTTGTGCATATTAATCTGGTGCCAACGTAACCCGTTTTCGTCCACAAATCCTTTACCGCACGTTTGGCAGAGTTGTGCCCGATAGCCTTCTGGGTGGATCTCTCTCTCATGGCGGCGTAGCTGAGCAAAAGTCAGCAATCGTTCCTCACAAAATCTACACGGATATGGCCAAAGGCTTTTGTCATCATCTGAATGAACGGACACTAAGTGGTCGCTAAGCAGACTCCGACTTGCGAATGCTGATGTACAAATCAGACACACATCACGAAACCGAGTCCGATTGTCTTTCTTTCTGGGCTTTTCGGTGACGTGGCAGTCCACTGTCCTATGTTTTATAGCTTTCTTCACCACTGAATTGCTCTTACCAGCCAAACTATTATCAACAGGTTGCAAAGCTGTGCTTCCTGGCAAATCTTCCAGCTGCTGATTTTCTGCAGTTGCAACAGTGCTCTGCTGTGGACACATAACTGTGGCCTGCATCTTTTTTGTCTGTTTGCCACAGTCACTTCTTTGTTTGCCAGATTTTCTAATGAAACTCTGATTCCCATCATCAGTACGAGGCTGTAGGTCAACTAATTTCTGATCCTTCGTGGCCTTAGCTTTTTCCTTCTGTTTGCTACCCATTGCCTGACATTTTCTTCTCACTTGTTTGCCGGTCTTTTTTCTCAGACAATGATTGGTACTATCCACGGTGGCAGAAGCCAGTTTGTGACTAGTACTTGTTTGACTGCACTCATTCACAACATCAGATGTTTGGTTTCTGTGGCTTTTTGTCTTGCCACCACTACCGAGTATTTTCGTAATGAAATTCCGACTGTTGTTGGTTTTTGCACGAGAACCAGGAGATCGTCTAACATGACTCTCATGCTGATTACGTTGAACGTCTGGTAAACCATTCCAGTCACTATTGCAATGCTTTGCAGTGGAAGGTTGATTTATCTCACAGCCTGATCTCTGAGCGTGGACAACAGTGGACTTCATCCAATAATTGCTGTGGCACTCGTATCCTTCAAAACAGCAACAGTTATTAATTAATTAATAATCAAAATCGATGTTCAATTTCCCGGATGACAAGTGTTAAAAAAATCTCATCACTTTTGATTATGCATCAAAAAATATGAGACCAGCACTGACTCAACTGGGTTTAATAGACACTTCAAGCTGAACCTGAATTAGGGGTGTGTTCGCTTCAATATGGTGGATAAACGTACGATTATCGTACAGCTGAATGCATTTCCCAGTTACAATATGTGGATGACCTGATCTTGATGACAGATATGTGGAGAGGCAGTGTGATTACACTGTAAAATAATAATACAAAATAAAAGATAAACGATCTAAGTTTTTGCCAAAATCTACTGGAAAATAAATAGCAATGTCTGGTTGTATCATAACACACTGTGGCCCAAAACACGACACTGCTTTGGCATGCCACAATTTCAACATTCATCAACTGATTTTGATAATTTTGGGCAGGACTGTTACCAAGAAAGCATGCAGTCAAATTAAGATTTATTTTTCCACTTCACCTAAGTAATGCTTCTGCACTACCTGGCAAAATACAGAAACACGAAAATTGCATCTTTTCACTCAAATGTTGCATTACTGCTTTGCCAGAGTTCAACCAGTTGCTGCTTGATTTATTTAATTTTGTTGCAACTCATATTCACGCTGCTATAAGCATCCTAAATCTTGTAATCAATTGAGTTCAGCTCTGGCCTGCTCTCGCCATAGCTCAAAAGAAATAAAGGTGAGTTTTGCACAGCAGCTGTTAAACCGTGTTGCACGCACCATGCGCTGGTGCATGCGCTGTGCCTCTGGAGTCTTTGATATACTGGTGGGGTAGGTTCAGAACGGCAATTTTCCACCTATATCTCAAAAATGGTGGAAGATAGGGACATAGTTACTATAGAACGCTAACAGGAACTTGTATGCACTCGAATGGTGTTATTTCCAGTGACCTTGAGTGACCCCAAACTACACAAAGCAGTGTCATTTTGGGACGCAGTGTAGATGGGACAGTAATAGTATACAGGTAAAAGATAAGTGGCTTTGTAGTATTCATAACAAGTGAGTTGTTAATGTATCAACTTTGTTCACAAGCTGCTAGAAATTGGCTCAATAGCGATATAGTGGTATTAAGGGTGTTTGCATAAGGCAATCCCAATGCTGTAAATGCTGTACAATAGATACAATGGTTACAGATAACGCTAATAACGATGAACTACATACTGATAACGGAATACTGCTACAGAGGATAGATAAGTTTTACTACCTAGGTAACATGTTGGATGAAAATGGAGATGTGTTATGGAAACGATAGCAAACATCAGGAGTGCATGATAAAAAGTTCTGCAAGCACTTGCCCATAATAACCATCAAACGTTTTTGGTTAAATATGAAAGCCAAGGTATAAACATCTTGTGTTAGGAGTTGCCTGCTACAAGGCTTCAAAACTCATCCAAAGAAAGTGACATATGAAGTTAACTCATAACTGAAATGAGTATGATCAGATGGATATGTTGGAATCGAAAGCTGTCAGCTTGGTGATGAGGAAGAGGTGAACTGCGATGTTTTGGTTTCATGGAACATCAAGACAATTCAGTTAGTTGGAGTTTAACGTCCTCTTTCAGCACAAATATGGCTATATCAGAGACAAAAAGTCAGGGGTGGATCAAACCCTCTACAATGAAGGCTTCAGAAGATAAACACAGGGTCACAGGAAAAACACATGCTGAGACGAAGTCACACAGAATACGAAAATATTAGGTCTGCATGAAGAATAAGTGGTAAAACGGAACAAAAAAGGCAACCAGAGAACACTCAATACCAACAGCAAGAATACAGTACGTCAGCTCACCAAACTCAGCTGTATCATGTGCAGCATGGCTGTTTGCGTCGCTGTAAAAACAATGACAAAGACATCAAAATCAGACTAGAAAGTAGAAACCACACACAGAGTTTAGCAAACAAATGATTAATGTGCTGCTGCAAAATTTTAACGGTCGATATGGTTCGAAGGGTCAACATACGTCATCAAGCCTCATTTCTATACCGAATTACTTATTTATCAGCAATCCACAGAAGCAAACAAAGTAATGTCATCAAAAACATGTCAGGACTAATCAAGACTAGCATATAGGCCTAATTTAGTACAATAGCACCGATGAAGTACTGACAATTTGCTGGAATAACACTGCAAACGTTCATCAATCAGTCAGTCAGTGCAATCAGTATGAAATTTTAACACAAGCATGGAGTCCTGTAGTTTAAATCATTTTGTGTAGCGTATGTTTAACATACAGCAAAATAACGTATGCATACCGTATGTATGTACATTTCAAAACATAACGTACATATGCTGCAGCTATGCTAACAAGACACAGGCTCGGAACATTTAGAGAAAAATCAATGGTCAACTGCTAACTGAATCTTATCATACAAACCAAGTGCTATATAATATGTGACGACTACTGCCTCTGAAGTTACAAACACACAGTGGTATATAAACGTGCATATTCATTTATTTATTTGAATCTGTTTAAGGCAGTGCATGCAGAAATCAGCACAATACAATTCAACACACAGCCATGACACAGAAACTCAAGCAGATTAATGAGGCACAGCATACCAATTCTGTTAATCTGTCCACCACTTTCGTGCACTCTTTCAAAATCAAGGAATCATCAGTTAAATTTCTTTATCATCTGAGTGCCACACAAGCGACGTCCTTAGTTAATGTGTAAAGAAAGTATGAGCTTCGGCCAGTGATACCCCAGCTTGGTATCAGGAGGGCCACAAAACCTTGCACCAGTCACCTTTCAACTGGCCATGCATGGTACACCTAAAGAATAACTATCAAAGCAATATGCCTGCATGCACACATGTAGACTGCAGTGAGTCAAAGTACAGCTTACCATACTGGAGCTGAGTCCAGTGCTAAATCAGGCTGCAATTCACCGCCTGCATCCTGTTCAAATCTCATCGTCATATAATCTACCTCGTTCAACTGACTGGCTGCATTCGTTGTCGGCACCTTACAACAGAAATGGCAAACTGGGTAAACAATCGTAAAACAGAGAATTAAGTTTTAAGGGTGCTACATAAATGTACGATTCGATTCAATTTCAAATAGAAGGCAGATGCAGACAGACATATGAACACGTTTATTCGCCAAACAACACATAGCTGACCGTGGAACTCAATGGCTACCTATTACTATTACAGTATCGGATCAGTATAAACGGCTACCACTGATGATGTCACCGACTCCGATATCAATATTCATAATTGGCTGTTTGTTGCTTTTGTTTCACCGCAGAGTTATTTCAGGCATCTCGAAAGCAAAACGTTCGGATTTGTAAATCAAATTTTTACAGGCCGGAAGGACTTCCTGTGCCAATCCCAACAGCTTCAAAGCAATATGTAAAATGCAGGCATTTAAAATTTTACACAAATAGATAAAAGTAGAAGAAGCGCAAAAGCACAGCAATTCTATCAAAATAAACAATAAAATATGTCAATTTCAATTAAGCCATGAAAAGTCCTAAGCCATTTTTCTTGTCAATAAATAAATAAATATTCTGAAGCTATGACAGAAAACTTCTGATTGCTTACTCAAAGCATGTACAACAAAGCAGAAACACTGACAAACCTCAGCAACCTCCATCTCCTGTTTAACAAAAGTCTCGAAAGTCATTGAATCATCCTCCTCATATGACAAACTGTCGCCAAGCTCCTCACACTTTACTTCCACAACAGAACTGTGACCGCTGCAGACAAAAGTTTCAATACCAGCATTTTTAAAACAATGTTTGATCATATGGCCACAAAAATATTTGTACCACTCATTCCCCAGGATTGAGGAGTGAACAGGCTAATCAGAGTTACACAGAAATTGGAAAATGGCAGTCAAATCAGTCTAATCACTGCAACTACCGGTGCTGCAGCAAGAATTCAATTCAGTTTGCACAAAAGGAAAGAAACATAGTCAAATGAGAACAATACAGTAAACTTTTATTTCTAGCTAACGAATTTCTTTGTTTAAATGATTTATTTTATGTGTTCACCATATGACAAACCAAAACACCAAATATCTGCAAAAAGTGCAAATATTCAACGAATTCAGAGAAGACATCAGCATCCTATATATATGAATGAAACTGAATGTGTTCTTTGTTCCTTATGCATGGCAACAGTTTTGGGCGGATCTGCATGAAATTTGGCACATGGCATCATTATACCCTACAGATGGTCACCGGGAGGTGGAGGTGTTAGCAAGTGCCACTCAAGACCACGGCTCCATGCGCAGTCTATATATGACGTTGGAAATGAGTGGCGTGCTCCGTCAGGCAATTCAGCAACCATAAAGTATCGGGCGCCGTAAACGCGAGAAGCGAGCACCATAGGCGCGAGGAGGTGTGACCAAGCACCATAAGCATGACAGTGGAGCACTGGTAATACAATACTGATAGTACGAGCAGACACAAAACACAACGTGCACCGTTTACTGCCTCCTACTTTAGACTACAGCCACTTACATACATTGTTCCCAGTAACAATTTAAACAAAATTCGCTTTAGAGAACTATTAAAATTGCTGCACTTCGTACAGTTTTTTAACACACAGGATGACTGTTGGAATAGACTTCAACAGGCAAACTGCTTGTCCAAATATGCAATAAATAGTGATCAAGAAGACATCAAAGTAACACAGACTGAAACTGCATTATCACCACAGAAATAATGGGCAAATCTAATTAATCTATGGAAAAAATTCTTGAACAAAAACTGGTAAATAGTGTTGTGAAGACCACCGAACTTTTACCGCCACCGCGATGGTTAGCTACCACCGAACCAACACCGCAATTGCGGTGTTTTACAGTGTTCTCAGCGGTCTTTCTGGACGGTGTTTCTTAAGAACTGCCAATTACTTCCGCAGCGTCATTTGATCCCTGCATGAAGTTAACGCAGGGCAAGATCAGGAGATCAGTCGCGCCACCGCCCGCCCTCCCCTGCACATCCGCTTACCCACTCGCAGCAGGGACAGTCTAGGCACTGTACTTAGTGAGACCGTCACGACAGTCTCACTTAGTGCACCCCCACCGTCGCATGCATTGAGCAATTAGCGACATG
>Ga0209780_1001153_pt1 | contig 16744 bp, 8 predicted proteins | sample WorMetexBAHAMAS2_FD_187384 | JGI IMG/M metagenome (GOLD analysis project Ga0209780, IMG submission 187384) | Marine gutless worms symbiont microbial communities from Max Planck institute for Marine Microbiology, Germany - Inanidrilus exumae... | ecosystem: Host-associated > Annelida > Digestive...
TTCAGGGGTTTCGGAGCCCCGGGGGTCAAAATTTGGCCTTTCCCATTACTTTGGCTAGTCGCTTTTACAACAGCTTGTACTACCGTACAAGCCGTGATCTGTCCCATGCTATATGCTATAGCTATGGGGCAGATAATAAACTTAACTACCACTCTAACACAGAAGTCAGACTAGTAAATACCTATAATATAAAAGATGAAAATTCTCTTCTTTTAACAAATGTGATTTATCATAACAAAAAGTAAAGCTCATAACTAGCTGATACGTTGTGTCAGAACAAAGCATCAGCGGTGCAATATAAACGTCACCTTAGAGATTTATCCTTTCTCTGACTTATCATAATTTTTGTACTGTACAAACATTACTAACATGCTTTTTAAGCCGACTAATCGGCTGATAAAACAAATAAAGTACGTGACAATCACCTTTGACTTGGGGTTAAATGTGAGATGACGGTGCAGTGCTGTTGCAACCTGCATAACAAGTTCTTTACGAATGCCGTCCTCCAGCAACTGTTTTGGATCAATCTGTGTCCATCGACAGCCACGACACAATTAACAACTGATTAACATGGCAAACGAGTGGCTGGATTTAACACGCAAGTTAGTTAGTTAGAGTTTAACGTCCCCTGTCAGCACAAATATGGCTATATCGAAGACAAAAGGTCAGGGGTGGAGAGCTATCCCTACCCAGTGAAGGAAGACCAGCGATATATTAACCTCAACCTTGGCCGCCTATTTGTTCAGCAGCAACCCAAAAAGGAAAAGGAATCGAGAGGCTCAGTTAAATTATTACGCCAGCGCCTACAACAGAGGAAGACAACTATCACACTGCAAGACTAAACTAAACCAAATACAACAAAACATCAGAATAAATCTTAACTAAACAATACAGATAACAGAAAATAAACAAAACCAAACTAAACCCAGGTTCGATCGCTTCCTACGATCTCGGGCCTGGAAACAGAGTGGTGACTATTCTGGTAGAAAGGGAAGGGATGGACAAGAGAAGAATATACCGGTAGGTAAAGCGAACAAGAAAAGGAAAAAGGAAAAAAGTAAAAACAGACCAAAAAATGAGAAAGTAAATGGACAAGGGAGGAAAAAGCAGGAAAGAGGGTACCCTGGCCCCACACGGGGTTAACAACTGGTTATTAGGGCAAACGAGTGGCTAGGTTTAACATGCCAAACTAGATATATGCAAGAATGCAGCAAACAAATCATAAAAATGTTCAGTGTGACATGTCACTGTGTAGGCACTTTAGAGCCATAGCCATGGAAAGGACAATAAGAAGAGGTAGGTCTTCAGATGAGCTCTGAAGACTGGCAGTTCTGGTGCCGAGGTGACATGCTGCGGCAGACTATTGCAAATATACGCGAAGCAACCGGAAATGCCCGGTCACTGACGGTGGAAAGATGCATGCGACGGATAATCAGTGATGATGATGCGGCTACTGATAGACGTTGATGAGCGTCAGAGTTGAACACCAGAAACAGGCCTGGCTCACTGGGTCTGATTCCTGATAAGACATTGGTCCCTGGCAGCATATGAAAGAGTACTAAAGACGAACAGCACAGCACACAACCAGACATTTTGTCTGCACACATCTTTCTGCCTTCTTCCTTTTGTCTATTCATTTACATAATTCATTTCTGAGTGCTTCCACCACCGTTTATTTCTGCATCATTGTCGGCAAAGTGAAGTCACCGAAGACCACCAGCAGGAAGCATATTGCTTGGGCTGTCATTTACAACGTGCAATATTCTCCGAAGCTTCTCACATCTGACAAACCACACTTGTGTAGATTTGCAGCACCACGCCTGCAGAGATGCCAACTTATGAAACCAACAAGAGGGATCTGATGGATGCCTAGGTCCCCAGCAGGATCCAGGGGCAGCACCACAGTGGGGAGCATGCTATTAGATGACTTGGCAAGCATGCAGTCAAATATATGGCAACAGAAAGATGAGTAAATAATATGGACATTCAATAGGCGTTACACAAATTACCCCACAAAGTCCCTAGAAGCTGAATGTCGTCAATTCCGTATGGGATGGCAGGAAAAACCTTGAAGCAAAAGAATTATACCAAAAGCGGGCATCTGACCAGGACGGTTGAAGCCAGGTTGCTGGATAGTAGGGTCAGTCATGAGTAACTGGCTGACCACTGTAGCCGATTCCCAAGAACTAAACCACGCCTTGCTTAAGTTTGACATCACCGTGTAGGTTCAAGTGAAAAACAGACTGCCTAAGCAAAATCAGAATACACGGAACTCTCGCATCATAAACTGATCTATTATTATTATTATTATTAACCATAATACAAAAAGGTGTCGCCTTAATGAAACGTAAGACTACTGGCCCGCCGTGCAGTGTTACCGTGGAGCTATAATTGTACTGCAGGCGGCATGACGTCATCGCCTCGACTGCGCCGGTGAAGCCTCCTGCAGGCCCGCCGTGGAATGTTACAGACGACGACAGCGACAGACGACGACGACGACAAACGCCAAAAAGCAAAACAATACTGGCCCCCTACACTATGTGTACGCAGGTCAGTAATAACTAATAGTTATTACTACAAGTTAGAATCCAACCTAATCTTATAAGCAACGACGACTGCATTTCCGGAAATTATTACAAAACAACTAACACAAAAACCATTATAATTTCTCATATCAGTAAAATTTTAAAATATTATGTTTGCATTTCTATGCAATGCACGTGTAACATTCCACTTTTCTCAACTAAGAAATAAGAAACGATTACACAATAACCTACCTTAATAATGCCAACTAATGTAGTCTTCATCATCGATATGCCTTCTGCTAATATTGAGATTAAATGAGTCAACCGTGCAACCTGTCGTAGAATTATCAAAGTCATCATCATCACCATCATCAGCAAAGCACTGACAGTGAAACACAGGAGCAGTCTAGCATGACAAGAAGCTCTGCTACTGCAGAAGGACCGTGCAATGTGCTATGTTAGTAAATTTGTATTACATTTCACTAGGTACAAGAGTTAGAAAGGATTAAAACAGAAAAAGTGATCTTGAAGGTCATTCAAGGGTACTGGCAACGGTGCCATTCAATGGGCCACATACGATTTCCTATCAGTGTTCTATTGCAACTATGTCTCTATCTTGCACCATTAACGAGGTATTGTCACTTATTTCCCAAAATTTAAAGAGGTCATGTGACACATGACACATCCCTTTCGAGAGTAATATATCATGCATGCACTAGCACTCCTGTGTACATGTATCAATCAGCAAAAGAAACTTGAAGTGCCTAGATTCACCATTTCCAAAGACATGAGGGGGCAAAATTAAAAAACGGATCATGTGACCCTGACCACGACCCATAAAGGGGTGGTTTTTGTCATCCTTAAGCTAGCTTATGATATAGTCTACCTGAGTTCAAAACCTGACAACTCTAGCTTTAGCCATTTCAGAGCTATCATTGGTGGCCCGAAAATTTAAAATGGGTCATACACACCTCTTTTAAGGATGACTTGTCCACCGTGTGCTGGGACTTGATATAGCCTATCGGTGTACAAGCTTTGATTGCTCTAGCTTCAGTCTGTCCGGAGATATGGTTGGTGCCCACCAAAATTTAAATGGTTCACGTGACCTGACCACGCCCCTTTCCGGTACATTTTGTTATCCTTGGTATAGAACTTGCTACTATCAATCTGCCTACTGAATTTGAAATCGGTATCTCCGACCATTACAAACATATGAAAAGAAATTGAAAATGTGGAAACTGGGGTAGTTTGGGGTAGTTATGGCCTATGGGTCACCCAAGGTCATTGAAAATAGCGTCATTTGATAAAGCATACATGAGTTTTTATTAGCCTTCCATAATAACCATGTCCCTATCTTGCACCCTTTTTGAGATATACCGAGATATTGGTCGAAAATCGCCTATTTAAACCTACCCCACCTCTATTTGGCACCCTCGTTGTGGGTGATCCCGTCGGAATTTCGCGAAGATTTTTGGCGTCATAAAACTGCAGTCCCCAGGATATGGTATAGCGTTGTTTGTGTGATTCTAGGTATAGCCATCTTTGTAGAACTCTGACTTGTAACAAACAGACAGAGAGATGGACACACAATGACAGCATATACTGCACTAGCATAGCATTGCATGATAAATACTGTTAATACTTTTCTGATTCTTAATACAGTGTTTGTGTTTGCTAAAACTATTTACAGCAGAATAGAAAAAATAGATGTCAGCAGCTCAAAATGACTTGGCTGTTGCACATACAGATTGGAACATCAATAATGATATTGTTCACCTCAGCAGGCAACATGAAATCGCACACTGGACTGCAACAGCCATTCATGTGTAAATCTACGATCAAGTTGGATTACCAAGGCAACTAATTGAGACTGCTTCATAGACATTGTTTTTTTACCAGAACTCACCCAGAGGTTCACATAACTAAAAACTCATACGTATATTAGAGGTAATTAATTAATTTCTCTACATACTAATAGGCAACGCTTTCATGTGTCTCATTATCACTGAATATTTTAATGTACTTTTCAATAAGCTGATACTCTGACAACATGATCTACTTTTCAGAGGCTACGATTCCATAATAACAAATGTTGATCATAATTATTTAAAGATGCTTTTGACAGATAATGTTTTGAGCATCCCTCGTAGGCATGTTTTCAACGCAGCAACCAAGCAAGGTGCTGCAGCCTGTATGCCAAATTGGCCAGCATTCAAATCTTTTATTCCTTTTCCATGCAGACAGCTGACACATGGCCACAGGCTGGCAGGCACATCACCTTAGTTATGCCCGTATTACAACTGAGATAAAATGTTTTAGCTAAAACAGTTTAGCTAAAATGTTTTAGTAAAAACTTTTCATCTCAGTTGTGATACGGGTAAAACAAAATTTTTAGCTAAAACAGTTTAGCTAAAACATTTTATCTCAGTTGTAATACGGGCATTACAGAGGAAACCAGCCTAAACAACATTCCTGTTTCAACGTCTCTATCACTCCTCAAAGAGGGAATACTGTGTCTACATCCAGAATACCATGACCACCAAATAAAATGCCACGGCAGCCATCAGTACTTTTCTTAGCCTCTTTAGCTTTGTGCACGGGGCCATAAATAGTACAATAAACACAGCAGCAACAAACTGTGATTTCGTAATAATAACAAGTAACGTTAGTTATCAATCTAACGTGACTGAAAAACCAACCTCGTATCGCTCATCAAGCTGAGCATATTCACGCATCTTGTCTTTCTCGAGGCGAGTTGGAACCTCACGAATCTTCACCGTCTGAAGATCTATGATTCGGCCGAGAAGTGTGAACATTGTCTCTGGAATAATCTAATGCCACACAGCAACAACAGTAACAACCATTTTACAGCCATTACAATGGTCAACCTGTGTTAGCCAAAACCCCCAATTAACACTTGGAGGATTTTGAAATTGCTGCAGCATAGTTTTACTCCACACATGTATGCCGTTGCTGCCAACAATTAGTCAATTCGGATTCCGGAGAAAAACCAGAGTACTCCTCAATTATGCTATTTACACCATCTCAAGGCTGTTCAATGTCACACAACAACAACATAAAACCAGTCAGTTAACACGGAACAGCAAACAGTAATCTCCAGGCAGCAGAAAGCTAGAGAAAAAACAGAAAGGTGACAAGAAATAACGAAGAAAGGTACAGTAAAACTTCATTATAACAGACTTCTGGGGACTGCTCTAATAGGTCCATTATATCCAAAGTCCATTATATCCAAACTAATGGATGGATTAACGAGTGTTGGTCCAGCTTCACTGACCTCCAGACAGCTTACAATTGACAAAATTGCCTACCCCCACCATGGCAGTGAATGTTTGTTTAGTGTTTACTGAGGGCAGAAGATGGCTAGTGACACAACCACATGAAAGCCAATGCTATCACACCGGGCAATAATGTAAACTGGCACTAGGGTCTTTAGCGACAATATCAGTTATGTTGCCAACGGCCGTGTCGTAAAAACGAGTGAACCTAAGTTAGCCAGGGAGTAAACTGTACAAATGTGCCTGTATCACTGCATGTGTGTCTGTATCACTGTGCACAAATGTCGTACACAATACAGCACAGAACAGTTCTGATAATCTGCCCTCTGATCCTCTAGACAGTCACCATTGCTCAGATGTTGTCTACTGTAGAGGATAAAGATGAACAGAGAAGTCAAATGCAAAATGGTCAAAGCAGACAATATGGCGCACACAGAGTTAGAAGCGCAAGGACGTCACCTGTAGAACCTTGCGGACATACGTGACAAGTTCATTGGAGTAATACTGTGACACGCTGACGAGATCTTGACTGCCGGCTTGGTTAATACGAAGCAGTGGTAAGTCCAGCGCTGACGCCAGCTATCACAAACAATGACTTCACAGTGACACAAAAACATTGCTACTGTTAGTATATATCCTCGTTTAAACTTGTTGTCACCCTGCTGAAGATTGCAGTGACATGCGAGTGCTTGTTCACAATAACTGGTAAAGGAAAAGTATGTACAATATGTGTGAGGACAGCAGAGAGAGCTGGCCAATAAATGCGGAAGAGGAACTGAAATGAGCATGAACAAATGGATATGTGCTGTTTACTCTGAAAGAAAAAAAGAGAAAAATACAGAGCTCAGAAAAACGCACCGGAATCAGTCAATTTGAAGATTGTTTGGACATTTAAAATGTAAACATAACATGAATTGGAGGAAACGTTGTACAACGATGAACACAAAAGGAACTAGATGGAAAGTACTCTGAGAGAGCACAAATCCCCGCGAAAGCTAATGCGGATTGCCACCACAATGGGGGTGCATGGTTAATGGAACAGCCGTTGCCGCAGTGTTGATCGACCAATCACATTCCTACGGCAGCCGCGACCGCCGCATGGCCAGCGTGGCTAAAAAGCTCTTCCTTTTGCCACCCACCTATCTTGTTTGACCAAGTGCAAACTCACTGGTCTCCGCATGTCATAATTCTCTCTGACCGTTACTTCCACATCCCTCTACCAATCGTAACGAAACACGAACTTGGTCTTCCTTTTCCCCCTTATGAACCTTCCCATAAAATTTGGTACAAATCCGTCCACAATCTTTTTAGTTATCGTGGTCACAGACAGACACACACAAACCAACGCTGGGGATAATTAAGGACATCGACGGAAGACAATGTGGGATGACATTAAAACAACATCAAGAAAATAAAACAGGGATTCGTATAACTTTAGTTCACGTAAAGAATGGCCCTTCAACTGACTTGTGCTTGTGTCGCTCTGATGTATGCATCACTTGTTTATCTGACTAGAAACTAGCAAGCTTTTATGATGTACAAACCGACACTTCAGTATTCCACTTCGTTTTATATTATACTATGCCACTTTATTTTAAATAGTTACAATATTATTATTTTACTATCGATTTCTTTTTAATACTTCTGTCATGCTATCAAAGACATGGAACAGATTAACGAAATGCTGACAAGAAATCAAACCTTGAGAAAAGTCGCCCTCAGCTGAATGACAAGGCTCGGATCCTTCTTCACGTCCTGCTGCATGTGCGTTGTGAAGCTACAACATTGCATATGTAAGCTATGGAAATGCACTAAGTGGAACATGTAAACCAATTTTGACCCAACACAGCAATATCGATACAAAAATGAAGGTATTTGCTTAAATAGCTGCACTTACATATTAGTGACTGCAAATTAATATTAAAATTAAAACGCAATAGCATACTTCATGGCTAAAAAGAAGGAGGAAACTACCATACTTTATGTACTCTAGGAGGCATTCGACTACACGCCAATTATTTGAACAAAGTAATGGCTAAATTATTATATAAGCTACATATCTCTAAACTGAACTGCACGCCAGCACATGTATCCACTGACTTTGAGTCATGAAGACAGGCATAGAATAAATGACAAAGTCAGTGCCATCACATCAACATAAACAAGGCAATATCAGACTTCGCCCGTGCTGTGCAATCCCATCACCTCCTTCGCAGCCGATAGACCACACTGCCTGCGTCCAGAAATTTTCAGAATACTATTTGCGCTTGCCAGGCATACTGAATGATCCCTTCTGTTGCATGACGTTATTAGCGACTGAATGATCCATTTTGCAGCGAACGCTGCAGCAAAGACTGCCAATGCTTTTGAATGGCCAGAACAACTCCCAAAAATTGACCTTCCCGTTGGGTATCTGCACCGCAATCTAACATACAGTTTCTTCGGCCCACCAGTCTTCACCAAAAACGGATTCTCAATCGGTTCAGCCGTTTTTAGTTTACACAGCTCACCACAGAGTGTCCCATTACTTCACAATGGGCCGCTACGTATTCCCTCAAAATTGCCTCTTCCGTGGGGATCTGGACCCCCATTTAACACATGGTACCGAGGGCCCATCGACGTTATCATCCCAAACAGCATCTCGATCGGTTCAGCCGTTTTTGTATGGATCCCAAACGTTATGCTGTACCATACTTTGTCAATAAGTTTTTTTAAAAAAACAAAAAATTGCCCCTTCACCTTGAGATTTTGTCACCCCGACGAAGTAGGACCGAGCCACGGCGATAGGCAACATGCACAAAAAATGCACATGTGGTTCGGGAGATATGCTCGCGGACAGACAGAAACACACACATTACAATACTTCACCACCACTTCCATGGGCAAAGTAATAAGCAATAATGACCAGCATTAATCACCAGTGTTCAGACAGAAAATGTCACATACTCCGCTAAGTTGCATTGTACTACAGTCTAAAGTTAATCTCTGGAAAAACGGTTACAGCCTGTAGACTGAATAATTATGTATGTATCAGAAAAATATAGCTCAACCTGTCAATAATTTCCCACGCATACGACAGGTCGGCAATGATCTGGATATTGATAAGTATCTCCTCCTTGATGTTGACGATGCGGATCATCTGGTGCAGGTATTTTCTAGTGTCAGCAAGGAACTGTTTTACCTGCAGATTTGTCTCGAGCTGGTGAAACTCTTCCACCTGTCAACAGGTATGTTACTGACAGTAGTCAGAGTCCCAACATGCAATTATTATTTGACTGGAAGCTAGGCTTCATCCAAACATTGGATTCGGTGTTGATGCGTTTGGCTATAACTCCGCTGAAAGTGAACCGATTTAGATGAAATCTGGAGCACTCTGAGTACACTGTCGGGGGCTGGCACTGGCATATTTTGGGCGCGATCCGAGCAGTAGCGACAGCTGTTGAGCCAGACGAAATTTTTCTTTCTGTCACATAAGTAATGCACGATTTCACCGATTTACGGTCGGCCAAATTTCACGAAATTTGAACACAACAAGTCGATTGGTGTTGCAATGAAAACTTTTGTAAAGTTCATTCGTTCGTTATTATGGGCAGGGGTTCAGCCTACTCCGGACCTCAGTGCTGAGACCTTATGTTGGTCCAATGCACTAGCGCAGGGAAAGGAGGGGAATAGGTAGGTGTGTGTGATGTGCGCATGCGACGTGTAAGGTGAAGAAGGGCTTGAGTAGGATTGAACAGCATGTTGGGTGTTTCTAAAGTGCGCCCTCTCTAGACATAGCCTACTGTCTGGCTTAGCTCGGACTGGCACTTATTCAGCGCCAGCCAAAAGACTTTGCCCCATCTATCTGCTTCAGCTCGTGTCAGGGCGGCTAACACCTTGATACTGCCAATGAAGGCGCCAGCAACTGTCACATTCTATAAAGAACACCATCAAACCCTCTTTTTCTGCCAGGGATTACCTCCCTGTTCATCATGTGCATAGGAATTATTAGAAATAATTCTTTGGTAGACGGACGTTCCCGGGCTGTGGTGCGAACCCCAGTCACTGAGTGCATCACGCTCTACTGCACATGGTGCCCGAGTGCTTTAACCACTGGGCCACATAGGCAGGTCAAACGTTTGGAACAGAATTTTGAAAACTTTACTGTAATGAGTAGTTTTTCCAAAAAAAAAACGAAAAAAATCGAAAATTTTTAACATCTTGCAAATTTAAGCCGACATAACTCTGCAATGATTACAGATCGCCAAAAATTCACTACCAAAAAAACCCTCTACGAGATTTCTAGTTTCCATTTCTACCATTGGAATCAATTGAAAGTGTTTCCTCTGGCCTCTACACTCCATACCAGAAACCTCCCCCAATTTTCTGTGACATCCGATGCGGGTTGACAACATGGCAGATAACGCTAACACCACTCACTTGCAGGAAGCCAATCACCATGACACTAGGCCTCGTCTAATGCAGGAAGTAAACAGCTTGCGCACAGATAGCCGAATGCTTCGAGTTGAACACTGTATTGTGGGCATTCCACAATATTCAGTCTCTATATACAACACTGAAATATGCCACATCAGTGTTTTTGTCACAGTTACACTTTAATCGGTAAACTTTAAATTAAAACAGTAACAATAATAACAGTGATGGCGCTTAATATGTTGCAGTTAGACGCGAAACTGGGTGACATTTGGGGTTTTTCGCCCCTCATTTCTGTTAGGGAGGCCACTTTCAGGAAATCGGCATAGCAGTGCTTCCTATGAGGCTGAAGCCATGTCATGTGGAAAAGTTTGGAGAATGTCGGTTGACGGACGTCGGAGAAAATGTGTTGACGGATGAAAAAGAAAGAAACATGCACAAAACGTAAGATCACATTCGTAGAATGGGCGACCTAATAACATGCTGTACAATAGATCACACATCACTTCTTATTAGTGGTCTGCACTAACTATATCTCTGTTTTTCACAATTTCCGAGATATTACCACTTGTTTCACATACCTATGACCTTAATCTTCAGCTTGGTGACAACCATTAAACTTATAGGCCATGTACGATTTCTAATTTCTCGATAAATGCATCACAGTTAAGCCATGCTATATGTTTCAAAGCATAGGATTTAGATGGGGCTTCCCACAGCAGAAATGACCTTCACAATCACCAAAGTCATTGGGGACAGCAACGTTCGAAAAATCACATATTAGTCTTTCACTGTAAACTAAACTGATAAGATTTATAAAACAGGGCTTACTTGATCAACCAGTCAAATCTTCATTATATGTACTAGCTCCACACTGGAGGGTAACCCAACCGAATTTTTTCAAGATCTATGGTGTGAGGAAACTAGAGTCTGCCACTGACTGCTTGATATGGGTTAAGCTGTTCTGATACAAAACTTTTCAACAGCATATACCATGCCTGCTTGTATAGCGTGGTGATTTGAAGAAATAGCAACCTCTTCAAGTGCCTGTATCAGCTGTACAATCTTCCTTCCGGCTGCAGTGGAGTCTTCATGATTCAGAGATCCAATCTGCTTTGCCATGTCGACAAACCAAGCCTGCAGGTTCTCTGTAGTACAGCATCATATTATTGGTCATGCCTTAGAGCGATGACCAGCAACAGCTTGTAACTTGAGTAATCCACACATTACAAAAACAAAACGATATACCAACAAACAAAAAATTAAAGCAACTTTACTGACCATTCTTTTCAACCCGAGTAAGCGGCTTTGTGCCAGAAAAGACGTCTCCGAGCTCTTCGATTCGTTCTTTACCCTCTTTCTTCAGCTCTTCCCACTTGATCTTCTTCTCATCCAGCATCTTTTTAAATAACTGCACAGTTACAAACAAAGACAAGCAACATTAACAGTAAAACTCTCATATGACATTATAACACCTCCGTGCTAACGGCCGTTGTCAGGTAAACCTGGATTAACCAGTGCCCCATCAGTCCTCTTCATTCACGTGTTCCAGAAGAGAATCTCTAGAGATAACGGGACAGATTTTGTACGGGCCAATGTCCTTCCTGTCAGCCAACCAATAGCACAAAAACACTGAATGAAACAGCAAGCACCTCCTGTACCAAGATAAATCACCCAACGTCCTTATCCATTCTTTATTCAATACTAAACAGCTGACAGACAAGGTGCTGCTCCCTGTATGCCAGCTCTCAGACGCAAGTACCATAAACGATATTAAGCAGACTATACAGTGTGTCTAAAAAAACAACACGCTTGACTTTTGATCATAACTTTGGCAAATGTTGACCAATTTACAAAATTCTTTCACTTTCAGATTCCTGAAAAAAGTTTGCACACACACGTTATGAAGGTTGTCCTCACATTAACTATGTTTCAACACTACCTTGTGAAACTTGAAAACTGCAATTGCTGCCGATTTAAATGGCATACTGCATGTGAAACCACAGAATTCATCATGTAAGATATAAGGCTACCTTAATAGCTCAGATGTGAATCCTACGACTGTAAAATCTGGAAAGCAATGCTGCAGTGCTCAAATAAGGATCCATGACGTGAGCGAACTGAAGCAGTGGATAACTGACGTATAACGTGTCCTGCAGCAGACAGTCATTGATGAACCTCGTACCAGTGAATGGTGTAAATGTCTGCCAGCTTGTGCTTGTACCAGAGATGGACATTTTAAGCACTTGTTTTAACTTTCAGAATATTCACCAAAAAGGTGGTCTACAGTCAGTATTAGTTACAAACACTACTGTCACCTTCTGACAATGGAAAAGTCGTTTATTACATAAACTTTGAGAAGTTTGTCATCAAATCATATTCCACATATTCTTGCGTTATATGCATTTTTGCTTCACGTATTTAAGGTGCGATTAACACTTGCATAAATGTTAAAATACACTGGAGCAAATTATTATGTTGCCGAAAGACCCGGAAGAATGTGTGTAATGTTGTGATTAAACTACTAAATAAATTAGCGTCATACGGGACTGGCGGTCAACTCATACTTACTGCCAACTTAAAAAGTCAAGTGGCACAAAAACTAGGACAAAAATCAAAAATCTGGCCCTGATAAGCTGTAGGTATTTTGCACTAATTTAAGAATCCCTGATCATTTGCCAGCCCCCATTATAAATGGGGGGGAAGATAGCCTTTGAAAATGGCTGAATTTCAGACTTTCAAGGGCTCGTGACCTTGACCTTGGATCGGGTCATACTGCATACCGTCATGCATCACTCATCGACCGGTACCTACATGCCAAATTTCATTGAAATCGACAAAACTTTGTGGATGGATGGACGTACAAAAGGATGGACGTACAGACGGGCGGATGGACATTTGAGACCCACTTTATTAGGTCGACTCAGAGGAGTCGACCTAATAAGCCGGTAATTGGTAATATGAGGTCTCACTTATAGCAAAATGTGTCTAAAATTAACTGAATGTCGAATGCATGCTATAGCGAGTAAATCCATTTGTGCACATGACACATGAATTGTATTGGCAATTTGCATAAGTTTAACTTACACAATAGTATAGTTTTGGGTTTATGTGAATGTATTTGCACAAATCAATTCACGTTAGTGTAATTTCACACTTAGAGTAAACGGGTATTTTCACAGTTAGTTTGAACTATCCACTACCACTATTGTCTTCTGCTGTTGTCTGATCAGCAAACTATACCACGCTTTTTCCCATCCATAAAAAAACATTGCAATAAGGTTTGCTGGAGTGGATCTACAGCTTGAATTATTCACTAGAAAATAAGCTAAAAGTAACTAAAAGTAAAGCCTTTTGATAAACACTGGACAACTGCAAACAGCTATCAGCAACAGTATGAGTGTGCATGGTACTAGGTTATAATTATACCATAATGCAACTGCAGCTCACTGGTTTTTAGTATAGATAAATTAGCCCCGTACGGGACTGACAGTCGACTCTTCACAACTGAAGTTTCTGCCAAGTTCAAAGTCACGTGACACAGAAACTAGGACAAATATCAAAAATCCTGCCTGATGAAAATTTAGATATTGTGCCCTAGTTTAAGAATCAGTGGTCAGTTGTCATTGTAAATGGCGGAGGAGACAGCTTTTGAAAATGGCCGGATTTCCAACTTTAAAGGGCTCGTGACCTTGACCTTGGATCAGGTCATACTGCATAACATTGTGTATCACTCATCGACCTCTACCTACATGCTAATTTCATTGAAATCAAAGAAACGTTTTGTGGACAGACGGACATACGAATGCATGTTCACAGACAGACGAACGGGCAGACTCTGTTGAAGAGTCGACCTAAAAACTGTATTCAGTGTATAAAAAACTCCTGACCTCTTTCAAGTTGAACTCATACTGTGACGTGTTAAGCAGCAGTTTAAACAGAGACTCGGGGTTGTATGCACAATCCTGTATCACTTGATCACGCAGCTGCCGGCATCTCTTGTTGCTGTCTGCACCTGGAGAGAAAACCAGTCTTTACATGCAAATGATGCCAGAACAATAACTTACTTACCAGAAAATAATTTTTTATAAGCTGTAAGATTACAAATGACCATATTTACATAAGCCAGATTTTGAGAAATATAAACAAATCGTCATCTGATAGACTTGCACTAAAGAGTGAAACAGTAGACGCTGGATCCCAAGTAATAATGATACAATTAATCTAATTAATGAAAGTGACAAGCTTCAAAGTTAATCATACACAATGACAGCAGAATGTGTTCAAACTTGTTGCCTTTTGCCTTGTCACATGCTTTCACTGATTATGCCACTGCCTAAGTGCAGAATCGATAATTTAATGCAGCAAATATTTTTGCGGCAAAATACCAAAAATGCAGTCAGTTAATGCTAAAAATAGAATATTCGTGATGAATTTGCAGTTGCAATTACAGCAATATAATCCATCAATATTGGTTTCAGGTGTGTAAGCAAAATGCTGTTTATGTTTTATGTGCATTTTAGGTGTTCAAGTTTTATGTGTATTTCACACTATAAAATCTGTAGTTGCTTGATTTCTCTCCAGTTACTGTGTTCTCGCATGACACGTTGTGTGCTCAGTAGCTATCGTAACAGCTACTCACCTGGTTGCAATGATGCACAATGAAGCATCGTCCAACGTAGCGTAACGTTTGCATCACGCATGAGCCCCATCAACCGAGGAATGTTGTCAAGAATGAAATCTTCCTGTAGAACACCTTCCTTCAAGTATTTAATGAGATCTACTGTCAATTTGTCAACCTTTTTGCCTGCCGAACTTGCCTATCAGCAATACAAAGGCAACAATCAGTAGTCCAAACAAAAAATGAATACATCAGAAAGTCCTGCACCTGCACATGGTGTAAAACATATAAGACTAATGGCTCCGTTATCACAGAGAAACCATGTGACGCTTTAAATCAATTGAAATCTTGCACACTGCTGCATAACTGTACGAAAACCACATTTGCAATTGCTTGCAACATGTATGACCTTGCAGGTTATTGAAGTTTATGAGAAATATCACTAATCAACTGGACACATATTGCTTCCTAGTACTGGTCCGTAGTAACAACATCACTATCTTGCACCGTTTCTGAGATATTATCACTTTTAATGTGACTGCCTGTTCTGTAAGAAATCTTCAATATGGCAATATTATAGGCCAAGTACATTTTCCGATTCATCCGTGAACATCTCATGGCTACTATGTGCTATATTTTTGGAGGTATGAAATTTTGAAAGGCTGCAAACACCTGAAGTGACATTTAAGATCATTTAAGGTCACAGATACTGGTGCCATTCGTTAGGCCACATATGCTTTCCTATTAGTTTTCTATTCTAACTGTCTTTGTCTTCTACTTTTTCAGAGATATAATCACTTATTTGCCAAAAGTTAAGGAAGTCACGTGACCAGAACAAACCCCATTTGGGGTTAATCTATCACATGTATGGTAGCACTCACCTTTATATCAAATTTGTAGTCTTTGCGATCGCCAATTACGAAGATGCATAAGGCAACGCAAAATGTAGAAATTGAGGTGGTTTAACGTGCTTAGGGGTCACCCAAGGTCATCAGCAACATAACCATTCGATAGAACGCATACGACTTCCTATTAATAAAAACTATAAGGCTATCTCGTATCGTTTCAGAGATATTATCGCTTATTTTCAAAAAATTAAAGAGGTCACGTGATGTGACCACGCCCCTTTCAGGGACAATTTGTCGTCCGTAGGCTGGGACTTGCTATGATCAACATGCACACCAAATATGAAGTCTTTAGCTTAAGCCGTTCCAGAGATATCTTAAGGGAACTAAAAGTGTAAAATAGGTCACGTGACGTGGCAACGCCCATTTCAGGGACATTTTGTAATCTGTAGGCTGGGACTTGCTATGTTCAACCCACACATTATGTCTGAGATGTTTATGACTACCTTCAATGAAGAAATGTAGGGCAACGCCAAATGTAAAAATTTTCGTTTTGAGCCACCCTTTGGGGGACTTAGGGTTAACGTACACGGTTCATCTATGGCTCGCTGGAAAGCGTGTGTTCGACTTCCTATTGGTGCTAATTGAATTTTCTCGCTAGCTCTCATGGCTGCGGCACTATTAAGCGAAATCTGTCAAAATCGGCGTTTTCCAACAAGGGTGGGTCACTTTGAGCACAAATTTTTGGTAGATGGGGACGTAGCCCGCAATCCATCTATGAACCGTTAGATAGAGTAATGATGTAGCTACAACTTTGCTGCTGGAACTTTTCACACAAAGAAACTTTGTAGCAGACTATTCGACAGCAGTTGAAATTAATTGGCAAAAATTGCAAAATCGCGTTTTGTGCCACCCTTTGGAGGAGTTAGGGGTAACATACACGGTTCATCTATGGCTCGTTGGAAAGCGCGTGGTAGACTTCCTATTAGTGCTAATTGAACTTTTTTCGCCGGCTCTCACGGTTGAGGCGCTATGAGCAAATGT
>Ga0209780_1001154_pt1 | contig 16744 bp, 13 predicted proteins | sample WorMetexBAHAMAS2_FD_187384 | JGI IMG/M metagenome (GOLD analysis project Ga0209780, IMG submission 187384) | Marine gutless worms symbiont microbial communities from Max Planck institute for Marine Microbiology, Germany - Inanidrilus exumae... | ecosystem: Host-associated > Annelida > Digestive...
CCTGAGTAGGGTGCACCAACGTTACAGACAGACGACAGACAGACGACAGACGGATCTGCGATAGCATATAGCGGATCGTGAACGCGAGTTCACGTCCGCTAAAAATCGACACGCTCAAGAAACGAGTAAATCAAACTGCCGTGCACGACTTGGCCACTCAAAAAGGTTGAATAAATAATCATCTAGTGATGTGACAATGTGTAATGCACTGAAGAAAAGATAATTACATTACTTCCACAAAATTACCAACTCAGAGACTTTAAGCACATACTGCAACAACGAAAAAAGTCGCGGCAAAATGTCTTCGCACACGATCATCAACATCCAGTCAGTCGCTAACGGTGTCACAATGCAATTCGTTTACACCAGTCTGATAGTGTCGATACCTATAGTCGAAACGATAAAAAGCCAGAACTCACAAGAGTGCAAAACCCACGCCGGCACCGCTTTGTGCTGACCTTTTAAACCCAAAATAAATAGGTTTCCAGGGCTTTTGGTAGAAAATTTTCTATAGCAAGTAAACTGTAGCGGTTTTTGAGATATCGTGCGGATAAACAGAGACAGACAGACAGACAGACGCTGAAGAAAAACCCTCGCTCAGCGACTACCGTCGGTGTGAGTAATCAACGTAACAACAGCTGGCCAACAGCAGCTAGCTGCGCGTCGTACATATTAAGATCTTTAGCGATTTCATCTTTCAACAGGACAATGTCCTGGCGCATACAGCGCCTGACAATCAACATTCTTACCTGTAACGTCGCCAGATGTTCACCTACTTTAAAGCTTCTTTCGCCATAGGATTCAACAGCAAAGTTGTAGTTAATTAATCACTGAAGGTCCCACCAATCCTCGCTTTAATAATAGGCCTAGCTATTTCAGACTGTCGATTTTCCGACAAGCGTTTGAGGTGCGGTGGAATCTTTGTCGTTTTACTGCAAGTTAATTGCTGAGCTTACCGTTGAGTTTTAAAAATCGGACATTTGGCGAAATTACGAGCAAGAGTAAGAACTTACAGTTTAGACTCACTCGTGCATGTCCCATTTTCATCTGCATTTGTCTCCCCTCAGCGGGACTAAGTGACCCCACTAAAATTGCACAAAAGGTCTCTGGTATATGAGAAAACTGCTATAAAGCAGCGTTAACTGCTTGACGAACGGCGACGGTACAGCTAGCCTGCTAGGCGAATGGCGACGCTGGCGTGACGACAAAGGCAACATCAGCAACTGTGAATTACGACGACATCAACGACGACTGAACGAAGACGACCTCATTGATGATGGCGACGACGACGAAGATGCACGTAGTAGACGACATTAACGATTATTAACAACGACCACGACATCATAAACGCACAGTAAAACGACAGCGTATAGGCGTAGAGCTATAGGTGTTTGGCTCTGGTTCTTCACGAGTGCATGTCACATTGCTGTCAATTAACTCTGCAATTTCTACTCCTTATTTTGTGCTACTTATATTGCTCACAATATCCATTTTAACAAAATAAATGGCGAAATTTGCAGAACACTGCTTCATTTTCATATAGCCAACCATAAAGTATAGCCCAGCAGTGTTGTAGGCTACACAACAGTTACATGCTAGGCCTGGGTAGCCTATATTTCGTTTACTTCTAATCAAAATTTGTAAACCTAAGCATGAAAGACACAGAAAGTCCAGTTTTGAGACAATGTTCAGATCAACATTAGCTTACTTTAGTAAGACTATAGTTTATGTGAAACATTGATGATAAGTAGTATTGAAGTCGGATGACTGAGCCGGAGTTCTGAAAATGCAGAACAAAAGTGGGCCAAGCACGGATCCATGTGGTACTCCGGAATCGCACGGTACGGTGGCAGACTGTTGCCCAGCGAAAAATACACAGTTGGATCGCCAGGCCAGTAACGCCCGTTCTTCAGCACGGTCCAGGAGACCTCGCTCTTCATCCTTCGTTACTCTTAATTGCTCGGCCACCAACATCACCATCCGCCCCTAAAATAACTAACTGCTCCTTTCGTTTTGCTTCACCTTGTCTCTGGAACCAACTCCCTTTCTCTTCGTAAACCTCATTCTGGTACCAGTTCTTCCATTTCCTACACACCTATTCCTTCAACCATTACTTCTTTTGATTCACCACTCTGCTCATCCCTAACTCCCTCTCTTTCACTCCTAGCTTAAAACCTACATGTTTCACAAATCCTACCATGCTACCACCGTAGTTTCACTTTTTCCTTAACAGACTATTGCCCGGACCGTTTCTTCTAAGCTACTCGGCTTGTTTTCAGTTTTTCCTTTTTTCGTTTCTGTGCCGTGCGCAAGATTAGGCTGGCCATCTCGTCAGCTTTTAAGCGCACGTAAATATACTATAAGCCTATATCGTATAGGTCAATACAACCTTCCTTCTTTTGGTTGGCTTATTAGAATTTAACGGCGCTTTTATCACAATCTATATCGTGCGTTTATAATACTAATTTATTGTAAGAAATTATATTTTAACGAATGCGAGTTTTCTTGAGGCGGTAAACAAATTATTTGCTTTTGAGCACAGTATTAAAAATAAATGGCTGTGGTAAGTGTGGATGGTAGCAGCCTTCTCGTGAATTACCAGGCAAAGTCGGTTGGCTTGGTCTGAGAATTGGTGATCGTTTTGCGGCAGTCTGTATTTAAACAAGTAGCTCAGCTGTTGCTGACAAACCCGCGCGACGCGCTGCATCACGACAAAGGGCAATAACCACGCCCCTTTTGTTGGTGATGTCATCATGTTGCTAGAATTGATATAGCCTACCTGTTCACACAATTTGACGACTGTGTGCAGCCGTTCCCATTCCAGTGATATAACTGGAGCCAAAAAATTTTGCAATGGGTCACATGACCTAACCAGTGACCACGCCCCTACCAGGGACAGTTTGTCGTCCGTAGGAGTCACATTCAACCTACATCAAATTTAAAGTCTTTGCGATCACCAATTACAAAGATGCATAAGGCAACGCAAAACGTAGAAATTGAGGTGGTTTAAGGTCGTTAGGGGTCACCCAAGGCCATTCGACAGAGCACATACGATATATGCAGTATTGCTGTTATGATGTGTATCGTGAGTCCATCTGTCTGTCACAAGTCGTGGCTGAAGATGGTTAAACCTAGGATCACGCATACAACGCCAGCCCAGGGACACGTGGACACGTAGCCAACACGTGACTTGATTATGTAAAGTGCCCCAGCAATAATTGACATTATTATGTGCCACTATAAATCCTGCATTTTGATGATGATGATTAGTTTACTGACGTCAAAGATTTCGGCGAAATTCCAACGATGTCACCCCAACAAGGGCGCCAAACAGAGGTGGGGTACTTTACAATCGACTTTTGACCAATGTCTCGCAAGACAGGAATAGCTACCATGGAACGCTATAGGAACTCGTATGTATTTTATCGAACAGTGCTATTACCAGTGACCATGAGTGACCCTAACTACCCCAAACTACCCTATTTTCGACATTTTGTATCGCCTTTTATATCTTCATAATGAGTCTAGACACTTCAAATATGGTACGTAGGTTGAAGGTAGCAACTGCTAATCCACTGGTGGCAAACTATCCTCGAAACAGGCGTGGTTAGGTCACGTAAACCATTAAATTTTGGTGGGCACTAACCATATTCCTGGAATGGCAGATCGTCTCAGGTGCTGTTACTGCTGTCAACTTAGGTGGATGGTCAGTGATAGCATCGTGCGGGCAAAAAAACCAGTTCGTGTAATGTAGACATGAACTATGACGACAGATGACAATCACATAAACATACATTGATGACCAGTATCCATAGCTCATATTAGATGTTCAGATGATCATGTTTTCTAAACCCACTATGCAAGAAGTCACAAGGACATACTATGGTGACTAACTTCCGTTACACAGTCTGGAATACATCGTATTCACAACATCATCGACATAAACTTCACAAAATGAAAACACTCGCACAACAGTTGCAACAATGAACACTCAATAAGTATGCTAACAATTAGTTATCTAACAATTCTACACCAAATCATCATGCTCTGTTTTTTATACACTAGCCTTGCAAATAACAAAAAAATTACTGGAAATTTCACAATACCCGAACATTAAATGGTACTGCGTGTACCACTTCACAATTACACGTTGTAGTGAAGTTTGCCTAATGTATTTTTTTAATTTCAAAAAGTTGAAATACGCAAAATACATGATATGGAAATGACAATTGGAATCAAGTTAAAATGTCACATTCAACTGCCACCAAAAGTTATATGGAATCGCCAGTTATGGTAAATTATGTATAGTTAAAACAAACAGCAAGATACAATTTTATTGCAATAAATAATACTGTATTATGCCATGCAAATGTTGACTTGAATCCTAATCCGTAATGCTTTCTATTTCATGGTGTAACTAACAAAATCATGATATATTCTAATATCCCATAATTACATGATAGCATAACATCCAGATAAATTCAAATCATGATCACAACAAAATTGCTAATATACAGTGGCACAAAAACAGGTCATTTCATTTTGTTGTCACCAATGTCCATACAACACTTAAACCAAACAACCATCATTATGTGTTTGTATTTGTAGTATAAATCAAAATGGTATTCAACAAGTACACTACTGGTAAAAATAAGATTCAGTCGACTCAATCAAACGACGTTGGTAAATATTCGACCTGTGTCCCCAACTAGAGAACTGGATGAAACATACACCGTTTATGATTCTTGCCCATTTGCTTTATTATGTGAAAACATGACATAATCCACAGAATTGGAAGTAGGTAACATACTCCACAGCTGTCATGTCAGGACTGAGTCACAGTCACATGTAACATGTGAACAAAGTTGGTGAAATATGCATGTGTGGTTTTTGAAATATGCGAACAGACAGACAGACAGAGACGCTAATCGCAGTACTTGTCACCCATAACACAGGTGAAGTAACTAATGATAATAATCACTTGTGAAGCAGTTCTCCTACTAGATTAAGTATGATGCAGTCAACTGCTCCCAGTAAAACGTTCTCAAACTAACTACGTCCTCATTTGTGACGTTCAGTGTGAGTTCCATGAATCTGTTAAATTGCTTTAAAATATTGCATGCAAATTTCTTGCATCAATTTGGATTTGCCCCATGACTGACAACTTGCAAGGTACAAATTGACGCTTTGTTATCACATGTCAACTAATGGCAGTGTCGTCAGCTTCAGCTTACACATCACAACATGAATAATGTAGCAAAAATATTAATTTCTGTCTTTGGGATTGAGTCCATGATGTTTGGAATGTCGACAAACATTGCTGTATGCGTAATTCCAAGCAAGAAAACTCGAACAAATAAATTTTTGTGCCACTTTGCATGCAACCACACATCATTTCTATTCATCATTTGCTTACTAAATTAACCCTAACTTATTACACTGCCAAGTCATTTTGCAATCAATAAATGACACACTTCACTTAATACACTGTATTCCAAATTTTAACTACACATTCTATATCTGCACTACAGTTTTAACCATCAACAACCACATTAACATCCACCACAAACCAAGCACTACTAAACTGTTGAAGCTGCACAACAAAATACCCTACAGTAGAAATAAAGACAAAACTCACATCTCATAGATCAATGCACAACAAAGCTGTCCAGTTAGACTGGCTGAGTAATAAGCACAGTCGAAGTATAACATCTACTTCGTGACTTCATGAATAGCACTAGCGAGATAACCAACGTTGCCCGATGTGATGCCAGCAACAGATATGCGTCCATCCTTCGTCAGATATATCGAAAAATCTTTAGTCAGTCTCTCCGCCTACAAAAATAATTATTTCATTACAGCACACACAGTCACACACATACATTCAATCAGTTATTGCATTAACAGCCTTATTACTGGCCCGCCTAATGGGCTAGTACTATTTTGCTGGATGTCATCTGTAACGCTGCGGGAGACACATTTACACTGCAGTGACTGGAATGACCTCAAGGGGAGCCATACTTCAACTATCAGATGTTGTTGATGACATGGACATGACGACATGGTCCGTTAGCGCAACGTTGCCAACTCGGGCTAACGTGTCAGATTGACACAAATTTCCAGCAGTCTGGCGTCTGAGCTACAGCGGTCAAGACCACTCGAAAAATGCAATTTTACCTACCCACCTACATTTCATGCCCCTGTTGGATGTGATCCAATTTGAATTTCACCAATACACTAGAGTCTGGGCTATTGTGTGGCATTGTTTGTGTGATCTACATCTATCAACATCTATACACCATTAGATAGAGGAATGGTTCTACTACAACTGTGTTGCTGGAAGTTTTCACAGAGTTTATTCGACCGAACTTAAAATTTTATTTACAAAAACGACAAATTTGGTTTTTGAGCTTTTTAAAAAATTTAATAAATTTTTAAATTTACCAGAAGATGGTTAGTGACAAAACAGCCTCCCAACCACATGACCATAATGGACCAACTATTAACAGTGACAGTAACAACACAGCAGTAGATACAGTCAGAATCACATATGTGCAAATCCTCGATATATATTGAAAATATCAAAAATATATTAAAAAACCTGATTTTAGGTAGACTCCTCCTAATATGTCCGTCTGCCCGTCCGTCCGTACACAAAAAGTTTTTTCGATTTCAATGACATTTGGTATGCAGGTAGAGGTCGATGAGTGATGCACGACGGTATGCAGTATGACGTGATCCAAGGTCAAGGTCACGAGCCCTTGAAAGTTGGAAATTCGGCCATTTTCAAAGGCTATCTCCTCCCACATTTATAATGGGGGCTGGCAAATGACCACAGATTCCTAAATTAGGGCACAATACCTAAAGCTTATCGGGGCTGGACTTTTTGTTTTTGTCCTAGTTTTTGTGTCACGTGACTTTGAAGTTGGCAGTAAGTAGGAGTCAACCGCCAGTCCCGTACGGGGCTGATTCATTTTTGATATTTTCGAAATATCATGATATTTTCCAACAGACACTATGTTTACTCAATATATGAAATGTATTACTCAACAAGAAAGCAAGCTGTTAATAGTATATCTACTGCGGAAATGGTTAAATTAAGCAAAGCAAACATACAATAATTACAAATATGTTCGAACAGTCAGTTGTTTACATCTTTAAATGCAAAGTACCTGATCAACTTTAAGTCCCGTGAAACAGAACATGCCAATCTGATCAGTAATATGTTGCCAGTTCAGTTTTGAACCTTCAGATTTCAAGTTGCCGACCAGCTGTGTTCGCATTGAAATGATACGATCAGCCATTCCTTTCACATCTTGCAACCTTCAGTGAAAAATACATCATTGCACATTCTAAATGGTTATCTATCACTTTAATATTTACTACATAGTGCATTCTGTAACACTTACTACTACTAAATTTGTAGATAATTGTAATGCTCACTTTTGAAGTCCACTGTTCACTGCAAAATGAATAAAAACGTTTTGACTCCACTTAACAATCAATGTCAGACATTTAGTACAACAATGCACAATAGAAAGATACTACTGCTAAATGATCCAACAACTCAGAGTTAATGATAATTGTTCACAACATTTTAAAATACTACTTTAAACAAGGATATCGAAAATAACAGACGTTGCCCTTGTGCATAATTCCAAGATGTGGAAACAGACACTAGACAGTACAACTGCTGGAAAGTTGGAATCCCGGAGCAGCAACATGTAAATTATGACATCATCACTCACCATTCATCTCCACAACTCTGTTACTATTATGACTAGTTATCTGTATATGCACAAAACCAAAACTACACAACATATTGCACTGTCATCACTCATCAGAGGATGACCAAGCCATGGTCGTAGGTAACATTTGCAGAAAATTTCACAAAGTCTGAACATATTGTGATCCTCCCATCTGCTGCGACATGCCAGCATACAGAATGAAGGTGGGGTATGGCGATTCGCACCGAAAATCAGTTACCACAGCAACTTCCCTTGAGCAATTGTAAAAAGTTTGGATTGATCATGTCCACCCATGTGTACCTATCATGAAAATTTGGTAAAAACTGGTCCAGTACATTCTGAGATAATTGGCGTCCAAGGGGATGCCTGCTGCTGTCAGCAGAACTCTCTGATACACTGACCTGCTGCCTGATACTGTCTCGGCTGGACTACTGCAACGCTGTGTTGTATGGTGCTCCAGTCAGCAGTATTCAGAAGCTGCAGCGTATCCGGAACATTGCGGCGAGGATCGTCACACAGTCGCTAAGAAAGGCACATGCTCTACCACAGCTGGAACAGTTACACTGGCTTCCTGTTCGTCACCGAATCGAGTACATGCAAGCTGGCCATACTGACATTCGAGATCTGTCGTTCATCAACCCCAGCGTATCTTGCCCGTCACATCAGATCGCGTCAAATTTCACGTCATCTTTGTTCCTCCGACACGGCTTTACTGCACAAACCTATTACCAGAACTCACTTTGCTGACCATGCTTTCTGTTGTACTGCTCCTACAGTCTGGAATTCGCCTAGCAACGACGTTTTGTCTCTAGCACTTCACTTGCCATATTTAAGTCTACCCTAAAGACATTTAGGCCTAGTCGGTTCTCACGACCGTTATCCATCTGTCAGCGCCTCTGCAGTCTTTGATATACTGGCACTATACAAGATAGATCATTACTACTACTATTATTATTATTAATAAGTAACATCGGCGCATCTTACAGTCCTTCAGCATGAATATGCCGGGTGGGCGAACATGTACATCAGAAACCAGTGGACAACAAGTGTTGCATAGTAACACTGGCATTACTAACCACTGCTTTTGAAGATCAGGTGTGGACAGAATCTTGCGTACAATGCGTGCACCATTAATTGGTGGATTAGAGTACATCGGACGTATAAGAATCTTCAGCTGTGACAGTGTGCGCTGTGCCTCATCTGGTGATGAACAGACCAACGTGAACGCACCCACTCGCTCCCCTGTTGATAATAATCAATTTAACAGCACTGAATTATTATAAGCATACGCATAACAATGCGATCCCGATCTCTGCAACACCACTGCAATGAAAAGTCACAGCAATTTTTGCACTCCTACACAACTCCTTATTGCTACCGTATCTTCAGTAGTTTTGGCTCAACTGCCGGGAACATCAATCAAAAGATGTGGGTGAGGAAACCTACCAAACTGATCACATTTTAAAGAAAATTTATCCAAAATGTCGATAAATCCCGATAACAAAGGAACGTATGAAAGAATAAAAAGTTAGCCCCGTACGGGACTGACGGTCGACTCTTCACAACTGACGTTTCTGCCAAGTTCAAAGTCACATGACACAAAAACTAGGAAAAATATATAAAAAATCTGGCACGATCAAAATTAGATATTATGCCCTAGTTTAAGAATCAGTGGTCAGTTGCCAGCTCCAAGTGTAAATGGCAAAGGAGATAGCTTTTGAAAATGGAAGGATTTCCAACTTACAAGGGCTCATGACCTTGACCTTGGATCGGGTAATACTGCATACCATCGTGCATCACTCACCGATCGCAACCTCACATGCCAAATTTCATTGAAACTGAAGAAACTTGTGGACAGACGGATGGACGTACGTACATAGACATTTGAGACCACTTTATTAGGTTGACTCAGAAGTGTCAACCTAAAAAGAAAGAAAGACTGGACTAGCCGAAAATCAGTGCTACTACAAATTTATTGTCTACCATCTTTAAGATACCAACCATACAGTCCCATGTTCTTTGCAAACGACTGTGCCAGAGCAATGCAGTGACCATCATTCAGAAACTGACGCACAGCCAATGCATCACGATCGATGTCGCCACTAGCGAAACCCTGGTATGCCATGTCGAAAAATGGAAACAGCTTCCGTTGTTTTACAGCTGAGCTCAACTCCTTCCATTGTTCAGGCTATTCAAACAGATCAATGGCTATCTCAACCACAGCATATTAAATTGCCAGTAACTAACAAACTAAAACACATTCTTATGTTGCATAGTCCCCCTTATAATGCATGGATGTGTCCAAGCATAAAGCGATATGACTTTCACTAGAACACAAACAGTAATTTGGTCAGATGTAAATAATGACACCCTAAAAAGTCATATGGGCAACAGATTAACAGTGGGGAAATATGGGTCCGACAGTTGAAAGACTAACATCATATAATTCTTTCAAACTTAGCTGACCAACTAACAATTAAACTAGTTACTGTAAACCAATCAACTAAACTAAGAACCTTCTGAATCAGTAACTGTCCTAATTTAAAAAGGTCTCAAACCAGTGGATTTTCTGCAGATCTGTGGCAGTCAACAATTTAGGCCCAAAATATACTGATAACATGTAGTACAAGAGAAAAAATGATACGGAAGTTACTGGTAAAAATTGCTATGACAAAAGCACAAAGAGGGTTGTTAAATTAATCCCAATATTAAACACACGTACCGTTGGATCCACTCCAGTTGGATTGTGTGCACATGCATGCAACAGAATGACTGAGCGTTCAGGAATTTTCTGCAGAAACAAACATCAACATCACAGAACTCTACAATTTCACCAAATTAATCAATCAATCAAACCCTCAGGTCATATAACGCATCTTTGACAAAGTTCATAAAGAAGAGATGGCGGTTATAAGTAAGCATGCTCTAAAACCATGGCCTATGGCTTATACTAATGTTATTGCCTCGCAGTTGAGACCAAGACTGTTCCACTGAGATGGCACTAACGAATGGAAGATGCACAGTTGGTTGAGTGGACTGCATGAATGCGGCTCAGTCGTGTCACCATGATCTGCACATTGCTTTTGGGCATGAGCTCCAACAAAATGAACTGGGTCATGAATGTAGTTTAAATATTCTGGGCCTCGACCTGGCACACATCCATTGGTGCGACCTTGTAGATTATATACTGAGGAACTGGAAGTTGGTGTTGTGAGTGATATACTGTTGCTGTAACGTGCTGACTGCAGGTATGGTTTTGCATTGGCCTTCAACAGGATAGGAAATGAGTACTACCAAGGGGCAGTGGCAGTGCTGTCTGGCTGGAAAGCTAGCTGTAAGTCTGCATCTCACTGGATATGCATCCCACAAAATGGGAAAAAATAGGCGAGGCTCATTTAAGTTATTACACTAGCAATCTACAACAGGATGGAAACTAACAAACCACCACAAGACCTATTTATCAGTTCAATGTAATTCATGTTCTTCAGTTCCTATAACATATCAGTGCCTAACGACTCTTGTTGTATAATATCTTTTCTGTGTTGATCTGGCTTTGGAATGCTTCTCTTAGGTAAAACCCAAATGAAGCAACCGGGGGACCTCCCACCCACAGTACCAGACCTGCCCTCTCCACCCCGGTATAGGAAGTAAACCAAGGGGGATAAACTAACTCAGGTTCATCTAGGAAACTGTCATTAAAATGTAGGCAATGTTAGTTAATTTAAAATAACCCAATATTTAGTTCTAAATTTACCTTTTTTATATTCATAAGTAACATAAGCCACACAAATATTGTGATCTTACCAAAATATCATCTACTGCTCCCTTGAAATCAAAACCACACGTATTTGGATCATAATAACGATACTGTTGAGTGTCCAGTCCAGAATGTCTACATACAACAACTACTTTACTAGCCACAACAAAAACAACAATACATATAAAATTATAAATACAGTTTAAAAAATGCTACGATTCAAGCACAATATAGCTACGAAATTACAAGTAATTACAAGTACACCAGCAGTACAGCAACCAGCATTATATAGTGTAATCATTTACACTAATAAATTCATTAATAATTTTAGTAATATTTTGACATTTAAGTCGACCCAAAATATAACAATCATAAATATCAAAATAAATTCTACTCAGAAAAATATAATAACTTACTTGAAAATAGGCGGATGATTACCCCAAGTTGGTGTTGGAAGGTACACAACTTTGCTAGGTTCATACCATTTTGACTACAACCAAATTAAAACACCCGATGCTAGCAGAACAGTGTATTTCAACTATGGCTGCTGAGTGATTACTATTTTAACCGCGTTAATCGAGCGATTGATTATTTTAGTCGTGTGTTAATCACTGTTTTGACGCACATTTTCTTGTATAGGTGTACTCGGCAAGCAATGAGCAGAGATGTGCGGACGCGTCCGTAAGCTTTTCGCATGTCTAGAGATGCAATGTTACGTGTAGCTGCAGATGTGGACGTGGATGGCCGGACACTTGATGCATCCTGCTGAGATCGTAGTAACTGTGCATAGTGCGCATGCATAATAAAAGTTGATTTTCATTTTCCATTTTTGAATCAACTATGCCTAATTTGTATAACTCGCAACAACACCCATTCCTTTCGCACTGAAGTTTTTAGTCCATGACAGAACAGAGTTCATTGCTGACATTGCTGCTGATGAGACTGGATACTGGCTGTCCGCAGATACCCGTCATTGGAGAGCTGCAGACGCGGACGGCATTTCTGAGGAGGCGGACAGATGCGGCAGCCAAAAAATATCAGTGTCCACACATCTCTATAAATGACATCTCAGCATAGCAATCAAATGGCATTAGCAGAAAATATCATCATAGAATAGTGAAATCAAGTGAAATTTGTGTAGTGATGCAACCGGAAAGCAAATGGTTCATTAGACGAGTAAAGTTAAATTATCTTGAAGTAGTAGTAGTAGTAGTAGTAGTAGTAGTAGAACGTACTGATTAACGTGGCAAAAGCTAAGTAGCTTCTAGTGTGTATTGAAGTGTGTATTGAATCCTGCTACTGGTGTGACAAGTTTGCGTTAAAAATACTGGCGTTGATTTTTTAATTCATTAATACCTTAACGCATTAACCTGTTAATATACGCGTTAATTCAACCCGATGCAGCTCTAATTACAACTATTACTTAATTTGCATAGTCTCATTAAATATATATCAGCAAATGCTTTAACATAAAAAAAAAGTTACAAAACTGTAAGACACTGAAAGTTCCTCACGTCTCAATAACATAATCAAAAAAGTGATAGCAAAACTAAAGAAATGGTGGCACAGAATCAGCAAATAACACCAACATAAAATATCAGATACATCAATCAACTTTTGTTTTCCATAAGTGATCACAGATGACACCAAATCAGATAAAAACTGTATAAAGTACATGTAAAATTGTAGATGATGCAGACTTACAAAGAAGGCAGCTCCAATCCTTAGAGAACCAGTGCCTGATATACCTTGTATAGTAGAGTTCTGCAACACGATATGTGCAAGACATTTATACAAATCTGAAAATCACAATGACATATGTTATTGCACTAATATTATTTCCATCAAAAAATGCTGACTTATAGTCTACAACCACTACTAATACAAAAGTGAATCCAAAACGTCCACAATGGCAGTGTTACCACAATTCACAATTCTAAAAACAAAGCCTAAATCAGAAGGCACTCGCAGAGTTCATAATTCCACAAAGCCTGAAAGAAATTTGTGCATTAACAACAAATTATTAATTCCCTTATTACATTTATGCATGTCCATAGTTATGCTACATTATCCAGTGACTGAACGATAGCAGTCACAATGACTAACATATTTGGCAAAATGGGCATGCCAGGCAAGGACAGCACCAACCCTTTCTGTTGTAGTTATGAACTGTCACTACACTGTTCAGATGCTTGATGTCATTGCGTCAACATCACTTAATGCTGCACTGTCGATGATGCCAGCCATATGAGCAAAAAGCGAAGCAAGTGGTCAAAGAATTTTGACGACATATTGTGCCATTACTGACGACTGAATGATTTTTTTGCTGCATACACCTCAGCAGAGACTCCCAATGATTTTCAATAGGCCAGACAATCTATAAAAATTGCCCCTCTCCGTGGAGGGATCTCTACTCGACCCCACCTAATATATGGGCCCACATGAGCCAGCCCCTCAAATGACATCCCGATCGGTTCAGCTGTTTTAGAAGGGCTCACAAACATAAGCAACACAGACCATGCTACGCTGTCTGTAGTAATAAGCTGCATCTGCTGTGATGTGGCATAAAAATGACACAAAGTCTCAAGTTCAGGTAACATAAGGTATTTTTCAGTTGGCTCAAATCCTGCCTTATAATATAATATAATATAACCTCAGCCCATATTATAAAACCAGCTCTTAGGGCTGCTTTTCCACTGCAAATTAATCTCCCATTAACGTTAATAGAAGATTAACTGTCATTAACTAATGGGAGTTAATCTCTCATTAGCTTTAATGAGCGAATAATATGTGGTGGAAAAACTGGCCCTTACTATCTTTTTAACAGATTATTACTATCATCTAGAAACCTAACAAATAACATCTTAGCACAAAATAAACCTGATTTAGTAACGATACAAGAAATCAAGTACATCCTACACAAACCATTAAGCTCGCATAAGGCAGTGTTTGTTGTGGCTAGTAATTACATATTAGTAGTACTACACTCACCAGGCCATCTTTTACAATGCTGCTGTTTTCACCGAAAGCTAATTGCGCCACCAGCTTGCAAAATTCAGCATCACCATGAATTGCTGAATATTCTTTATCAAGATTTGACTCTGACAGCATCTTATCAGCCTGCAAAAGATGCAGTGAACTTACTCTTTAGTCTTTACACTGCTGCAATTCTTCCAGTCATGTTATCAAGACCTTACTAGAAGTCTTGAGTTCAAGACTAAGACCGTGACACCTGGGTCTTGAGACCAAGACCGTGCACATGGGTCTACAGATCAAGATCAAAACTTTCAACTCAAGACCTTCAGAAGGAATAAAAAGAAAAGGCTTTCCATACTCATTACCGAGCGTTGGGCCGGAGCTGATCCTGGTGTATAGGCAGTCAGCCTGCAGGTGTTAAGTCATCCACCCGGTGGTAGGCTGCCGTTACTTTCCGCCAGGCCTGCGGTAACCTTCCCAGCCTCAGAGAATGACTGCCCCTTAGAAAGCTGCACTCATTAAACTCATACATATGCACATGTATGAACATCAACCACTGCTGTATCAGAATTAACAGGCATCCATGCAACACAATGTCATGCAATGCACAGACTGCCACACCTCGGAAATATACTACATTACCTACAGCATGGTTATGCATGAATCGGAACGTGCATGTGGCTTCTAACTTCAACTGTCCTATCAGACTAAAGGACTTCTCAAGTCACAGGCAGTACACTATGAAAGTGGCAATATCTCTGAAATGGTGCAAGATAGGGACATTGTTAGTTTGTTACTAAAAGGTAAAGGCTTCCCATACTCGTTAGTCAGCGTTGGGCCTGGAGCAGATCCCAGTGTACAGGCAGTCAGCCAGCAGGTGACTATAAGTCATCCACCCGGCGGTAGGCTGCCATTACTTTATGCCAGGCCTGCAGTTACCTTCCAGCCGCAGAGCAACACTGCCCATGGCCATACCAAGTAATACTACCTTGTGACAGAGGCACATAGGTGTGAACAACTTGCCCAAAAATGTTACGCAGCTTTTGCCCCGAGCAGGATTTGAACCCATGACCTGTTGATCGCAAGTCCAACGCTCTACTTGTTGCACCACAGTGCCACCTAGTTTTGTTACTACAAACCAGTAAAACCATAACCTGCTTCACTGAAGGTAAAACATACGGTTTCCCACTGTCATCTCGGTAAGCACCTACACCAAGGTTGATCTTCTTCGGATTAGTGTCTCTTTTGTAAGCTTCTGTGACTCCAAGAATTGCATCAGGAGGACCCATCTCAACATTACTCCACCATGAACTACAAATTCAAGAATATTCACAGCCATGTATAAATGCACGGCATCAAAATTATTCAATATGTCATACGTGGAAATAAAGGCCGGGGAATAAATATGTTAATGTAATATGACACTTTTCAACGTTGATCATGACTCATCAATACAACTTGGCTCAGGTTACTGAAGTATATCATGCAAATCATGCAAGTTGATTGAACGGGCCACTGGTCATCTTGCAAGCAAACTCGAAGAAGCCAGCTCTCACATGGAGTGCAAACACCCATACCGGCAATGTTTTTGTGATGCATGAGCTTAACCTTTGACTTTGTGACCCCAAATTAAAGGGATTTCCAGAACTCACCTTGGAACATTTCCGTGTCAAGTTTGGTGATCCTGGCTGCAGCGGTTTTTGAGATGAATAAATCTAGTGCGGCGTAACAGGCAGCCACCAGACAGCTAAATATTTGCTAAAGTGGTGGAAAATTACAGCCGGTCAGACATTACTATTGTGGCAGAAAATTCAGCCACCCAAAAAGCGGTACTGAATCAGTGAAAGTGGCAACAATCAACATGCACCTTTACAAAGCATTGTGTATATTTGTCTATTTGTACACCCCAACATTGCAGTGGCACACCTTTCAAAACTCTTGCAACACGTGAGTACTGTCTTGTGAATTTTGGGAACATTAAATCCAATGAAATAACCGGGTCAGGCCTGGGGTAGGATGGGCCGAGGCTGAGGGTAGGTCATGCTAGTGTTGTTACAACCACCGTACTTTCACCGCCAATGCGGCAGTTAGCAACCGCCGAACCAACACTGCCATCGTGGTGTTTTACAGTGTTCTTGGAGGTCTTTCTAAGTGCTGTTTAATAAAAACTGTCCCTCACTTCTGCAGCGTCATTTAATCCCTGCATGAACGCACAGCGAGTCAAGAGTCCAGTCAGCAACACCACCCGCCCTGCCCACCATCC
>Ga0209780_1001155_pt1 | contig 16740 bp, 12 predicted proteins | sample WorMetexBAHAMAS2_FD_187384 | JGI IMG/M metagenome (GOLD analysis project Ga0209780, IMG submission 187384) | Marine gutless worms symbiont microbial communities from Max Planck institute for Marine Microbiology, Germany - Inanidrilus exumae... | ecosystem: Host-associated > Annelida > Digestive...
CCCCAAAAGTGCCATTTCCTATACTTATTGGAACGACCCTTACAACAGTCCTGCACTACCGTGCAGACTGTGATGAAGGGGTTGTAAGAAAGAAACTGAAAGAAAGTAATATCGGTAAAACGTAAGACATAAGCCCGTCGGGCAGCATCGCGATGCCTTGCGGGCTAATGAGAGTTTATTAGTAAAATTGCAGATTATTAAGCTGGCAGCGTATGACGGAAAGCGTGATGCAACGGTCTGGCGTCCACCCATTCGCAACACAAAACTCGTTTTACATTGTGGCCGTTTTTGGCAACAAAGTGTTTCGACATTGTTGCTGGTGTGTACGTGGTTTCAGATTCGCCACGTGGTACCTGCTGATGTTGTGTTACCTAACAACGACTGCAATGCCGGGAGACTGCTGTAAATGATTCACTGTTGTTAGTGCATAAAGAACCAGAAGCAGCCAGCACTCACAAGAATGCAAACACCCACGCCGGCAATGTTTTGCTACTCGTGACCTTGACCTTTAGACTTTTGACCCCAACATAAATGCATTTACAGGACTCATCGTAAAACATTTATGTGTCAAGTTTGGCGATCCTAGCTACATCGGATTTTGAGATATCATGCGGAAAGACAGACAGACACACGGACAAACAGCGGGGAAAACCGTACCCCCACGACTGCCATTGGATTGTTTGGATAGCAGTGCATGCATTTGTTATGTCGCACATGCGTTGCTTGCATAGTACGGTCTGACGAACATACACATTGCAAGTAAGTAAGTAAGTAAGTAAGTAAATAAATAAATAAGTAAGTAAGTAAGTAAGTAAGTTATTAAGTAAGTCAGTAAGTAAGCCTCCAATGCGCACGAAAACAACAGTTACAATGCGCCGTGGTCGTCTACAGCCTAAACCTGTGTTCTTTCAGTGACTGTTAGAAATGTCTGTAGTTTATGTCCTGTCGCAGATATGACGGCAAAGCGTTCCACACACGAGGATCGGCAGCAGAGAAACTTCTGTTGCCGAAACTGTTGTGTGTGCGTGGAACGTCGCATATCCTTTCAGACGTGGACCGAAGCTGAGGGCCGTCAGTGTCGACAAGGAGCTGAATGTCGGAAGCCGGTGTTTGTCCAGCTAGCGACTGATGCACCACTGGTCATGCGAGCCGGAATTCAATTCGTCGACGAAACAAAAACAGTCACGAGCTTTTGTCCTGCGTGTTACGGCAGTCGAGCGAGTAGAGTTTTCAGCAACGTTTGTCTGTGTGTCTGTCTGTCTGTCTGTCTGTCTGTTTGTCTGTCTGTCTGCTTTTCCACATGATATCTCAACAAGCGGCTCAGCTAGTCCGCGCGACGCTCTGTATCAGTTGAAATATTACGGTAACTGTAGTTGCTCTAAGTTTTATTGAACCAACTAATCGTGTATACAAACCGATGGAACACTTGTTTTAACGTGTCAACGTCATGTAAATCATCAGGCAGTTGTAGACGATCGCTATCGACACCGCAAAGTACTGCATCATCCGAACAGTTTCGTAATAGAGATATCTACACACAAAATTATTTGCCGCTCTTAAAGATCATCTACTCAATACGTAACTGAAATTGTATGTAAAACTCATCGGAGAACAAACTGCATATAACGTTCGTTCACATCTGCATGTGATATCGGACTACTACTTCGTGCCTTTATTAGATCTTGTGTTTTGCGCATGTTTCTTCTTTTTATCTGCCAACTCACTTTCTCCGACGTCCGTCAACCGACATTCTCGAAACTTTCACATGACATTGCTTCAGCCCCAAATGAAGCGCTGCTATGCCGCTTTCCTGAAACTGTTTCTTAACAAAAACGAGGAGAAAAAACCCCCAAATTTCGCCCAATTTCGTGCCTAACCGCAACATATTAAACGCCGTCACTCAAAACAATAGCGTTAATCATTGATTAGGCTATTAGCCTATATGTTCACCAAATTTAGTGGGGGTCGATTAAACGGTGACAGAGATCGATGCGGTCGATTATACGCGGGTACAATGTTTTGCGATTTTTAACATAATATCACGCTACATCTTGGTAATGGTACCAGATAGCCCTATGACTGCGGCGGATGGCTATTAAAAATCATACGTAGCCTGATAACGGTGACATTGCCAATGACCTTAAGTGACCCCTAACCACTCCAAGTACCCATTTTTGTAAATTTTAGGGCCCTGTTTTTCCCAACTCACTTTTTCTGACGTCCGTTAAAGTGCGCCGCCCACATCTAGATTTGTTGCTCTGTTGCATATTTGTTTTTGGTTTACTGGACGTCAGATTTATGATTTCTTTGAACTCAATGCGACCACTAACACAATAAGTCATGAGTACAAACTACGAAATACGAAGACGTATATATAGTCACGTACGGCCTACATATAGCCTCAGAATTATTTTAATAAACAGTTGTGTTTGTTTGGTTTTATTTATGCTTATTTTAAATTTATTCAAATATGCTTATTTCAAATTATTTGAAGTAAATAAAAATGGAGACTAAAAACGCAGCGCCCCCGATGTTGGGTCTCGAACCAGCAACCCACGCATTGAGAGTCTTATGCTCTGCTGTTTGAGCTAACTTGGCTTCTTATGTGAGGCTCTACATATTGCATTTTTACTGTGGGGGTAGACAATTAATGAGAAGAATAATACGAAAACAAATTTTGTTAATGGTGTTACTATGGCAACGGTGTACGTCGCCGAAGAAAAAAAATATATGATGGACGTAGGAAAGCGAAGTAAATTTAGCATTAACTGCACTTACGTTAATGAACTATATAGTTAATCGTGCGATTCCACACCGAGGCGAAGTCTGCTATCTACGACTGACTTGTTTCGTACAACGATACATGCATGAAAACCAGTCTAAGAGTCTAGATATGCTACAATAGACTACATTGCTGTATCACGTAGGTATTGCCGCCTATTGTGGAGGAGCGAGTAGCGTGGTCTGTCGGTCTGTCTGTCGGTCTGTCACCCAGTGAGTCCTGCAAAAACTTCTGAAGCGATCGAGATAGCGTTTGCGTTGAGGACTCGGGTGGGCCCAGGGAAAGACCTATTACATATACCGGACCACTTCGGGCGAATGCTATATTGTGTTCATCCAACACAATACAGACATCTAGTTACGTATGCAGTATATTAATTGTTTTATTGTAACACTGTACATTCTATTAGGGTAGCTGTCAGCGTTTAAATTAGACCTTTTCTCAGTTGCAAGATGTTTATGTTTGCTGCACAAAAGGTCAAAGGTCAAGGTCACGAGTCACAAAACAGTGCAGGCGTGGGTCTTTGTAAAATCGTGCGTTATTCGCTTGACCAAAACAAAAAAATTGGCTGTCTCTCAAATTGTTGCTACTGCTCGGATTGCTCCCAAAATCTGCCAGGGCCAGCTCCCAACATTTGGCTCACAATGTTCCAGATTTCATCCAAATCGGTTTACTTTTTGCGGAGTTATAGCCGAACGCGCGAAGGCCATTTGTTTGCCCCATAGAGTATTTTCATGATAGGCTCTGCCAGCCTATAAAGGCTCTGCGAGCCTATAAATAGTCACTTTAATTACTATTACTGTTTGACAGAGCAACAGTCGATGCATTAATAAATCATTTACAACTCATACACAACCATATGCGTGGCAAAGCACAACGTGAGCCCGCCCGCCCGGCGCGCAGACTCACCAACGACAACATTTGCGTCGACTGTATGCGCCATCTGGAGAATATGATTAAACGGAAATGCGTCGCAAAGTGAAGGGTGTATGTACTAGGTCGTCCTGCGCGCAAAAGCGACAGCAAAACTCAGGGACTACTGGACCAACCTTCACTAAATTTTTGTCAGACACAGAAGGTCATCGGTGATGTTAACGTTGCGATGCTCCCATCCGTTGTAAAATGCCAGTGCACAGAATAAAGGTGGGTATGCCAATTTTCGCCCGGTTGGCGCCAAAAATCGGTTACCATAGTTACATTTTACATCCCTCGAGCGATCGCAAAATTAAGTGCAAAATGATCATGCCTATCCTAATTTGTACCTATCCTTAAATTTTGGTGAAATCAGTCCAGTAATTTCGGAGCTAATTGGTCTCTAAGGGGACCGTCAAAAAGAAAGAACGTAACATCAGCTAAACATAAGCCCCGCGGCACAGCGATGACAGACGGGTTAACGAGTAACTATAAGGTACCGGTTGCCATGAGATGAAGGCTGTTCACCTTATTAAGACATACTGCTTGCCCACACTGACTTATGGACGGGAGAATTCAGTCCTAACTGAAAAAAACCAAGGATAAAATTGGTGTCCTATAGAACAACTGTTTCGTCACATTTTCCGCTGCTGTTGGCGAGAAAGTGTAAGGTACTATTGCAGTAGGCTACTATTGCAGGACTTTACCAATGCTGAACTTAGTTAATCAGACTAAGCTACTATTCTGGAAGAAAATGTACACTAATAGTAATGCAGTCTTGTACACTTTGTCTCGTTATGCTGGTGTACCTAGCCGCTTTATGGCAGTTGCTAGTCAATACGGTATACACTCGCTGTGGCAGACTGTTGGAACTGTCAAGTTTGCTGTCTGGAAGTCTTTTACAGCGACTGTTTATATCTAGATGTGCTTACTTTGTCTAAATACTGTATTGTACCTTGTGTGTGTTTTATGTGTTTTATGTTTGCATTTTGTCGCTACCTTGTGGTGTAATAAATAAATAATAATAATAATAAGGTAGCGTTCGCGCTGTCGCCTTTGCATGACGTCGTTCACACATCTGCGTCTCGTAATGAAGGCGTCAGTGACGATGCCGTGCAGGCCCGTATCTAGGGGAAGGGGTCTGAAGACCCCCAACGCCAAAAGTTGTCAATTCTAGATTGCATCTCTAGTGTTATATCAACCGTTGTTCATTTGAATAAATATGCATAACCTTCCATTAGTCACGTAACGCTGTTCAACCTAGGTTTTAGTACTGTTAGTCCCTGTTTAACAAAAGCGTCGAAACGTATCTCCTTAGGGCGGCTACAGCCGTCCCACTTTTAAAAGTGGGACGGCCTGCATGTTAATTTTGCCGTTCGAGCCGTCCCACTTTGTGCAAAATTTTGATCGATTTACAGTGAAACATGCACTTCAGAATACTCAAAATGATTGCCACCAGTGGCTTTATGGCAGCTCTAAACTGCATCAAATTCGTTTTTCGGCCACGGCTCCGACCCGGACTACGCTGGGAAGCTTACAGCGCTCCCCCAGACCCAGATCTGGCTTAAGGGGCCCTAGTTCTAAGAGAGGGGCGGTAAGGAAGGGAGAGAATACGCCAATGAGTCCCACTTTTCTAAATGTTCCGACGCCTCTGTCGTTTTAGCCTTTGTATAAGTTCGCATTCCGTTTCATGCTTTGTGTATTATATTTTACTTGTATTTTATTTATATTCTTCGTGTAACATTGTGCGAATGTGATTTTAAAATAAAAGACTGCTTACTTACTAACTAATATTTTTCATCCTGCGAACATCTGAAGATTATATCCCAAGTTTTATTAATGAAATTATTAATATTTTACGATACGACGAGTGAAGACAGCACAGTGCGCTGCACTTGCTTCGGTTGCTTCAATGGATCAGAACCTACTCATTGAGCAAACTAATTTTTTCTCAACCAGCGATGCTTTCGGCATCTCGTTCTCAGCGCGTCTTCGGCGCCTCGATCAAGACCCCCTCTAAGCTGACAGGTAGTCTACGGGCCTGAAACGCTACATAAAGCCCCGTCCACACCAGCAACAATGTTGAAGCAACATACAACAATATCGAACCAACGTTCGACTTTGTCGAAGCAACATTCGACTTCGTTGCCAAAAACGGCAACAATGTCGAGTTTGTCGTAAAATTTCGTCCTTTCGACAAAGTCGAAACAAATTTAACAAGTTCAGTTTGTTTCGACTTTGTCGAAAGGACGAAACTTCGTTCGACATTGTTGCCAAAAAACGGCAACAACGTTGAAGCAACATTCGACTTTGACAAAAGAATCGTTAGACTTGTAGCATTCGACAATGTTGCTTCGACATTGTTGGTGGTGTGCATGATGGACGGGGCTTTACTCTACATAATGCATAATGTCAAACACAAAAACGCCGCCTTCCACGCCTGCTGGCGGTATAGACTGATGAGCTAGCGAAGCGTGTCAAAGCGATGTCTGCAATAGTCGAGACGAGACCAAGACTGGCTCGTTGATTGATAGCCAGCTGACCGTGACACGTCGTAGGTTGAGTCGAGTTAAGGTTTATGATCTAGTGTGGGAATGGGGATGGACGTTATGTCCACCTCTTATTAGGGGGAAGCCCATCCTTAGATCACGCGGGGGAATTACGACTCAGTGATAGAGCAGCCTCGCTCTTGTATTTAATACACACTCAAAACATCAAACAGTATGCTATTCTGACGTGTTCTGCTGTTACTATCGCTTACTGTCGACTCTACTCTCAACTGTCGACTCTCAACTTTTACAGCGACTACAGTCCGATGCCGCTGCTACTGGACTTCTGGCCAATCAGAAGAGGGCAGGCATAGAGATCTGCCCACGCGGCTGCTGCGTGCCGGCGTCCGCGCCTAAGCGCGCCGCCCGGTCACAGGTTTTAAGTTCCACTCGATACAAAATAATGCCACGGTGACAAGACTGTTAAAATCTCATTTTTTTAGAATTGCTTTTAGTGTTTGCTGAACTGTTTGTACTGTTATGGACTGTTTTTATTAGTGTTTTTAGTGTGTGTATGTATCTAGTCGGGCTTCTGTAATGCACCTATGTTCTACCTAGTAATAGGCGCACTATAAATGCAGCTATGATATGATATGATGATGACAAGTTCTCGAGACATCATAGCCATACCGTTTATCGTAGGAGATTTCGATTCGGAATATTTCGTGGTTTTAAAGGGAGTGTTGTGTGTAAATATACTGAAGTGATGACCTTATGCTGGACGTGCTGTGTATAGTTTTTAGGCTGTTTTTATCTTTTTTACTTTCTGTCTTTGTGACAAATAAAGTTGTATAAAAGTTGTATATAATAATTTTTTTATTATAGTAACAGTAAATTTATGTAGCGCGTTTTAATAAGAAACCTCAAACGTGCGTGGTGTGCTGTTTGAAAAGCTTAGCGTTAGCGCCAGATCGGCAATCTAACTGTAAGTGCTGCAAAATGTTTATATTTCCTTGCCCTACACCACGGCGGCCAGAATAGCTGGTATAGATAAAAATGAAGAAATTACGTCACTGAACTCACTATCACACTAGGTATAGTTCGTAAGTCAGACACTTGCATCCACACATGATCTATTATCGTGTTGTATATTATCACTCTAATGTGAACCTGTTGCTCATGATGAGCTAATGATGAAATATACGGAAATGGCTGTCATAAGCGTTTATTAATTTGCCAGCGAAATAGTGTCCGCATAAGCAAAATAAAGCAGCCTTTCATCACATTATTGCAGCGCAAACGAAGCAGTAGATTTTCGTTGAGGAGTCTTACGTTTTATCACCAGCATCGTCCGTTCAAACACCGCCTGCAACAATACCAATACTGGACAGTAAAGGAATCCAATGATGAGATGAATCCGACGAGCGTCAATTTCCTGTATTTTAAGAACAAAGCAGAAAAAATAATCAGTTCATTAGTGAAGCACTTTAGCAGAGTCACAGTGGGCAATATTTTTTTATCTTATTTATCATGCTGTCTAACAACTGATGATTGCTATTTTCGCCGATTTGTCCGTTTATTGCGCACTCATCACGACCAATCTGATTCTGATCCTATCCCCACTTGGCTTCTCAAGGAATGCGCATCTGTTCTTGTCCCCACAATCACTAACATCGTCAACTTCTCGCTCACCTCTGGTCAGTTTCAACCCATTCTCAAAGAATCTGCCATTTCTCCATTGCTTAACAAGTCTACCTTAGACAAAGATGAGCTCTCTAACTATCGCCCAGTCTCTAACCTCTCTGCATATCAAAAATGATAGAGCGCGTTGTTAAATCTCGCCTCATTGATCACCTCACTTCCAGCAAACTACTCAATCCTCACCAGTCAGCCTACTGTAAACATCATTCTACTGAAACTGCTCTGCTCTACATTCACGGTTATCTCATCAATGCAATAGGATCACAAAAAGTATCATGCCTTTGCCTTCATCTCTCTGCTGCCTTTGACACCATCGATCACAACATCTTAATCAGTCGCCTCTCATCTTGGTTCGGCATCCATGGCTCTGTTCTCTGCTGGTTCAAGTCTTACTTATCATTTCGCTCCTTTCGTGTTAGATGTGATAACAACTTCTCATCCTTTCATACTTTCTCTTGCGGTGTTTCTAAAGGCTCTGTTCTCGGCCCTCTACTCTTCGTCATGTACACTGCATTTCTCAGTACTCTTATCCTTTTCCTTTACCTTGACCACCACTTTTATGCAGATGACACTCAGCTCTTCTTTTTTATCCACCCACTTAACTTTGACTCAAGCATTTCTCACCCTCAAAGCACTCCTCAATAGATCTCTTCCTGGATATGACTGCTAATCTTCTAACTCTAAACTCCTCTAAGACTGAATTCTTGTTCATCGGACTCAAAAAACCCAACTTTCCAAAACATACAACTCTTCGCTTGACACCTATTACTTTGCTCGTCAGCTTTTGAGCGCACGTTGATCTACCGTAGCGTATCGTATCGTACAGTACCGAAGTAGTTTTTCTACAGGTATCCTATACATAAACCCCGTAAAAATGGCGTGGTCGCTTAAAAGTGGGTCAAAAACTGAATTTTAAAATAAAACGTTTTCTTGCAACGTGCACAGCCAAAAGGTGGCTAGCTGGAAAGGAGGACAATACGAAAATTATCTAATAAAGCCAAAAATGTATCTACCAGTTTGTTTGAAGAATGACAAATGCAAAACACGAGACACGAATTACATATATCGCCGGGAGACCACGTGATACTGTATGTCAGTTATTGCCGTCAGCTGTTGTACGAATGTCGCAAACAGATCGTGTGTCAGCTGTACCGAGTATTTGCTAATAACAGAATGCCAAATATCTAGGTCAAAGGTCATTTAATTCAAACGCCATCGGTTAGATACACACAGACACACACGCACATGTTGGTCTGACTGCTCGACCCGGATTACTAAAACCCCGTCCACACCAGCAACAATGTCGAAGCAACGTTCGACTTTGTTGCCAAACGGCAACAATGTCGAACGAGTTTTGCGTTGGAATTTTGCCCTTTCGACAAGGTCGAACTTTCCTTCGACATTGTTGTCAAAAACGGCAACAAAGTTGCCAGGTGCTTCGACAAAGTTGCTTCGACATTGTTGCTGGTGTCAACCGGGCGCCGGCACAAGGATTTCAGGGGGTCGACGGATCCCTTATAATTTTTATAAGTATTCTTGACCCCTTAAATTTCAGACGATTCAAAATAATTTATCGTCGATAATTTGTGGTTAAAGGTTTATAGCGAGGTTTTTTTGGTTTCTGTAAGAATATCAGTCGGATTAGTTACCGCTAATGCTGTGTTCTCTGGCCGGGAGAAACACAGTCCAATACCTCAACATGAAATCTGTTAGTTTATTTGACTTAACTCTTCAAGAAAAGACAATTATTGTCGTGCGTCGTGTGCACAAACAGTTCCTGTAGATGATGCAATACACTTTCACCTAATATTTGTTTTTACCTTTTGTTTTTAATTAATTTATTGTATTGATTTTAACGTGTACTGGCATCGAATAGCCTACTATGTGCTGATGGTGCGGTTAAGAATCTACTCACTCACTCAATACACTTTTTAGTGTGCCATTCTGATGTCAACTTATTTGATTTGCACAAAAAATGCTACGATATCTCCAGCGCCTCTGTATCTTCGGACTTTACCGCGCTATACAAATCCTATTTTATTATTATCATTATCATTATTATGCATATAGGCTTTAATCTAATGCGACGTAGTATTTACACGAACATGCCTAAACTCAGTGTATACCCCACAATTTTGAGAAGACTGCCTGACCCCTCTAAAATTCAAGACGTTCCGGCACACCTGCTAATTCGGTCGGCAATAAAGTTGCTTGTGAATGGTGAAGAAGGCAATGTAGACTTACCACCATATAAGCAACCCAGACCCCGGCCTGCAATCGCACCAAGACCGTGACCAATAACTGATCCAAGGGTGCAGCCAATGGAGTTTCTTGTAAATAGGATGGCAAGCGCTATAGCAACGCCGGCAATAATGCCGCAGCCTTCAGCCGCCCACTGAACCGTGATCTTAACGAACTCCCGTCGGGTCAGAATACCATCACGCCGCTGCTGGTACGCTTGACGAATCTCCTGATACACCGTCTGCAGTTCGTGAAAGACCATCAGCGCTGGAGCCGTGACAAACTGCGCCAAAGCCACGAGCGGAGTAACTTCCTTAGCCGCCACTTCCTGGGCGGCGATCTTCAGCGCGTCAACGCTGACAGCACTGGTGGCAAACTTCAGAGCGGCTTTGCCGTGTGGTGTTGAGAACAGCCACTTTGTGCCGGAGACAAACGACGACCCGACTAGCATGTAGGCTCGCTGAGCAAACTGACGGACGAAAAACTCGGACTGCATCGAACGATGGTTGCCAGTCTTGCACCATCGAGCGAAATGCTCGCAATTGTTCGTCAGGATATTGTATCTGTAAGCATACACACACACGCACGCGATCAGCTTAAGTTAAACAGGCCATCATTTCTTTTCTACTCCGGGGTGGGGGTACCTTTGAGATGATTAGAGCAGGTGCCCTTTATGTTGTCAAGCCCACCGTGTCCACATCTTCACTTAATTCCTAACTACCTTCATCGTATGCAGGTACACAGACAAACTTTATGTAATAGTTAATTTCGCCTCTATACAATCACGAATGTATAACTTCATCACCGCCTGTATGTACGGAATGATTAGCACAACGGATAACAGTAGAAATGCGTGGCAAAGCCCAGCGGGAGCCCGCCCGGCTCTCTGCAAAACTCAGCGACTACTGGACCAAAATGCACCGAATTGTTATCAGACGTAGAGAGATCATCGGCTGTGTTAACGCATGCACCAAGATGCGACCGTCTGATCCATTGTGAAATGCCAGCGCACAGAATGAAGGTGGGGTATGACAATTTTCGCGGATTCGCGCCAAAAATCGGTTACCATAGCAATGTCCCTTAAACGATCGCGAGAAAAAGGTCAGATTAATCATGCCCACCTATATACGCACCTATCCTAAAAATTTGGTGAAGATCGGTCTAACACGTCCCCAGATAATAATATTGGTTTCCAAGGGACCGTTAAAAAAGAGAAAAGAAAGTGTGTATGTATGTATGCGTTGTAATCCAGCCTCTGGCTGCCAAACACAATAAATCATCATCATCATCATCATCATCATCAAAGTCACCTCTGCAAAACGCAAGCCCTTCGGAAGTTGGGCATGCGATGCCGGGCGGGGCTAAAAACCTGTCAGATCACGCGAAAGTTACCTACTCGCATTCGCCGAGACGTGATCGTCCTCGTTCGATAACAACTTTCGGATCATCGCAGACCTCGGGCTTGTAATTGATGCGGTAAAGTTCCGAGTCAACGTCAGCTGGCATCCACTCCTCCATAACTATGCCTATACAGTAATGCAACGAATTTCAATTCACACAACTGAACACGACCAATCACTATGCTTCACAAAACAACCAAACAATACGCCTTCCTTATTCTTAGTATTAACAGCGTAAAAACTGTAAACGTTGTTCAGCGTTCAACTAATATATTGGTTACACGCATAAACGCATATACACGATGTCCCAAAAATCTGTCCAACTTTTAATTTTTTGAATAACTCTGTCAAAAATTAACCGACTTGAATGATTTTTGGTGTGTAAAATCCTGAGAAAATTTGACATCAAAAGCTTATACGTTTGCCATCTCAGCTGTCAACTGTAGCCACTTTACCTTGGGAAATTCAAAAAGTCATTTTCAACAACACTACTAATGCATACTTCTGATTATTTGCGTTGTCTCAGAATAAAGCGAACTGTAACCGTGAATGTAAACTTGTCCACAACATCTGAAAATGCCACCGCGTGACCGCACTACCTTGTGAAACGCAGAACTTGTTCATCTGATTGAAGATATGTTGTTGTTGTTTTCCTCCGATGTTTGCGGCTTCGAAAAGAGCCGGTTGTGATGTGAGGCAACTTGAATGTCAGGCAAGCAGCGTCACAGCAAGTGTTCAAAAAGTGACACAGACGTGTCATTCACCGGACAGGGGTTTGTGGACTATTCACCGGAGGACTATTAACCGGACGGACTGTTCAGTGGGAGGACAATTCACCGGGCGACTATTCACCGGGCGATGTTAATAATGCCGACAAGACCAAAGTAACGACAGCATATGATAGTCACACGTTAACAATCAAAGACACGTTTCATTAGCTAAAAATCTGACAGCTAAAAATATAAAAATGTCGGTTTCAATGCAGCATGCAGAATAAAGTTCAATAAACTGTGTTAATCATGTGACAGATTAGACGATGCGGTAGCATCGTAGCCAAGAATTAAAACAGATGCTACCAGCACTAGTCTTAAGTATAGCGATTAGGGCTGAATTTTGGCGATTCCTTGAGAAACAAGGAAAGGCAGAATGGATCAAACATTAGTATCAGTGTGCTGTCCTCCACAGAATGAACACACAGACATCAAAACAGTTGCAAATAGTCATGTCGGGGTTACTGTAAAAATACGTCAAAAACGCCCAAAAATTTGTAAAGTAAAGTAAAGTAAAGTAAACAGTATATAGCAGTTAGCATCAACCTAGCTTTCAACGCTACAGGAAACTCACATGCCATATTGGATCACACAGTGTTACCTGCCACCAGACAGAGGTGAGAATCCCGCATTTACTCCCAGCCGAAGCAGGTGCTCGATTTAGCGACCACAGAGGGATGCAAGGCTGAGTTGACCTATGTTACGTGAAAGCGGACCGTCTGGGAATTGAATCCGCGACCAATCAATCTTAAGTCCAATGCCCTATCGTAGCACTACAATGCAATCAATCATATCACCTGTATCATCTGTATACGTACCTTTATTTGGTAGATTTGGCCCGTTGTAATGCAGAACACGAATTTCAGTTCCATTTATTTCAGTCACGATCGCGTGATGCCAATATCCCATACGCTGATGCCAGGCAATGTGATCACCAAGGCGAATTTCGCTGACACAAGATATGCGAGTTTGACGTGGTGAACTACCATCCCCGGCTAACGAATCGCTGCGGTTGCACGTACAAGCTTTTGGCTTAAAATCGAAAGCGATCGTGTCTTCCTGTTTGCAGACCCAGCACTTCACAAAAAACAGTCGAACCGCTGTGGTCAGTAAAGATCTTCTGCATTTCAGAGTCATCATTACCACCACAGTTAATTCGGCGAAAACTGCTGTAATTTCTACTGATTGTAAGAGAGAACTGAAAGTTTGAAATTTATGTACAGTCACAAATGAACAATAAGCAGGCTATTAAAGCTGCAACAGCTGACAAGACTGCGCAGCATAGGCTGGCTGCCTGATTTCTTCATGATGGTCACAGCATAATACCACCATGGTAAATATTTTTTATATTTTACCCGAAGTGTGTAGGGGTGGGGGTGCAAGGCCTAAAACTGAAAATATTACACAATACGGGTCGCATCATTTGGATGATTTTTAAAACAAACTTTTCAGGTTTTGTGGGCAGCTTCATACTGGGTTATCTAATAAAATTTCATGGATTCGCTCAGGGGGTTTCTGAGTTATAGGGATTTAAAATTAGGGGTGCATTTTCCTCAAAATTGTCAGCGCTCCCTAGCAGCGAAACTATGCGTCGGATGCGAATACGTATCAGACAGGATGGTACGGACCTAGGGCCCGATTTACAAAAAATTAGGATCAACTTAGAAAAAACTTAGGATAAAGTGTGACTTAAGAACATCTTAAGAAAAACTTAGGATGAACTTACGCAAAACTTAAGATCAACTTAATAAGAAAAATGCAATTTCTCAAAAATAAATTAACGTTTCTTTACGGTATTGTCTGCATAAAAAGAACTTAGTAAGTCTTAAGATTGCTGTAGTAAATTACACGTTAAAATCTATGAAAATCGTAACTTTATAACTTAGGATAAACTTAAGATAAACTTAGGAAAAACATATAAAATTTCATGGATTCGCTCAGGGAGTTCCTGAGTTATAGGGATTTAAAGTGCATTTTCTTCCAAATTGTCAGAGCTCCCTAGCAGCGAAACTATGCGTCCTATATAGGAAGAACTTAGTAAGTCTTAAGATTGCTTTCGTAAAGTACATGTGAAAATCTATGAGTATCTTAACTTTGTAATAGCGATAAACCTAACATAAACTTCAGAAAAACTTATGCTAAATTTAGGATTTTTCCTAAGATTTGTTTTTGTAAATTGTGCCCCCTGCTCTATCAGCGTACCAAGGTGGGTGAGGCTCAGATTTCGCACGCCTCCTGCGGCAGAGGGCGAAAAAAAATCGATGTAGATTTTACCGGCAGCTGCGTGAAGCGCATAGGCCGGTATTTCGGTTACTCTGGAGCAATATTGAGGTTTTTCGCGCCGCAGGGGCGACCCGTCGCACCGATGTGGGTGAAATTTGGTGTAAAGAAGTAGGTCGACTCCTCCAACGCCTAATTTCATTCCAATCAATACAGAGACAGAGATGTGGGGACACAAAATTGATAATTTTACCCAGTTTCCTAATATATACAGCTTTATGCGTCCCATATCTGAACCTCGCACTGATTGGAGTTGAAATTAGCGGTCGACTCCTTCGCCCCAAATTTCACTCCCATCGGTGAAACGTGTCGCCTCTGCGGGGCAAGAAACCCCGCCCCCAAAGTAACTCCGAGTTATACAAATGCAGGCGTTTGCTACGCGGGTCGTCCTGCCGGTAACAATTTGTTCATAAATTTTGCTGTTTCATTTTACAGCTGCAGATTAGAAACAGGGTGAGGGAATTGTATCTATGTTTCTAGACGCAGAGGCGACTCCGACAGGGCTCTCGTTAAGATTTCGTGAGATGGCGTACATACGACTCGAGTATATGTTAATTTTTGTCGTACGTTACGACTAGGCTAAATTTTGGACGTATGCTGTATGCCAGATGCACGATTTTTGCCGTATGCACCTGTTGCGCCATATGTAAGTTGTGTGTGTTTGTATTCCAGCGACAATTTGTATAAATGATGTGTATAAAACTTATAGGCGTTTCCATCTGACTTATTGTGAAATATCAACCGAATACGCCGAGGCATTTTTCGACGTACGCTTACGCCCGGCTTCATTTTTTGGAGTATTTATAGGTCGAACGATCGATTTTTGGCCTTATATCGCGATTTTAAGACATATGCCTACCATACGCCGATACGTCCATAGACGAGAGCCCTGCAGAACAGCGGCAAACGCGAACAAATTTACCTACCTTTGTTTCCACGTGAGACATGATCATCCAGACGACGTTGTGACTCAGGGACATCATTAGAGTCAGTACGATCACCAGGGATGTCAACGTGATCGCAAATACCAGCCGCCATGTCATCTTCATTCTTCAGCCGCTTCGTTTCCTAGGCATGTAAAGATCCTCGTAAAAATCTTACGAACGTCGGCCAACAACGTGTTCAGAAAACACTTGAAAGTCTCGAACGGCGACTACTCTACAAATATTTGCAAAAAATACTTTTGTGCTTGATAAATCTCATACAGTAACTTGACATCATAATTTCAAACCTATAAAGACCTGGGTTCCATTGATTCACAAACGATCTTATGAGAAACGCGCGACGTATCTTAAGAGAAAATCTTATGACCAAGTGTGTGAATCGGGACCCTGGATCTCAGTTAACTCCCCCCCTTTCTCTATCGGAATTTCCTATTGCAAATCTGTATTTTTTATATTCAAGAAATTAACCACATTATGAATGCAAAACGTATAGTACAAGAAGCTCAGCTACCGCAGAGGGACCGCGCGACGCTATATTTCAGTTTAAATATTGTCAACTTCTGCAAAACTGTACGAAAAGTCACATTTGAAAAGGCTTTCAATAGGTAAATGACTTTTAAGATCACTTACGATCACCGGAAATCGCTCGATTCGATCTATTTTATTTTGTAGAAAGAAATGATCTTTGGCAATATTACACTCTAGCGTTACTGGACCAGAGTTCATCAAATTTACATAAAGTGTAGCTAGATCATCGCATAGGAACTTTTTAACAATTCAGAATGGCGATATTGCAATCCTTAACGTTATGCCAGATGCTACGAATAAAAGCAAAAAGTCCGATTTTGCCAATTTCGACCCTAAAATTGGTTGCCATGGCAACGTTCGTTGAGCCATCGGAAAGGGGGGCAGATCGGCAATCTACGACCAAATGCCTAACATGTGGTGAAACGTTGGGGAAAATTGGTTAGCTAAATCTTGAGTTCTCTTTGCTCAAACGTTTATTTAAAAAAAGAAATTAACGCAAGCAGAACATATAGCCCGCGGGGCATGCATGCCGCGCGGGCTAAATTATTTTTATTTATACCCCTATTTGGTTTGATAGATGCTAGTCTGCATGACTTTTCGTACCACGCTTCAACAAATCTAGACGAGGTCACTATTATAAACTGTACCTCCCAACCTGCAAATCAAACATAAGATCTAATAGTTTCAACTACG